>OHFY01000003.1_pt1 | contig 256946 bp, 242 predicted proteins | sample 1567681 | NCBI WGS metagenome assembly OHFY01 (sample SAMEA3879512, study PRJEB24766) | human gut metagenome | biome: human-associated habitat; feature: feces | place: USA | collected 1985/1987 | reverse complement strand
AGATGAGCACTTGGCTCTTTTTATATAGATTTGTAATTTACACCATTATATAGACTTTATCTGAGTAGGTCTTTTTTATTGGTTTTTTGATGGATATTATCGTAAAAACCTACCAATTAAGTAAAGTAAATGTTTTGAGTAGGCTTTTATCATTCAAAAAAGCTTTTTGATAAGTAAAATGCATACAAAAGACCTACTATCTTAAGAGATTCGGGATAGATAGTATGTTTTCAAGCAAAGATAAGTAACATACAATGCAGGAATTGACCTACACAAACATAAAATTCAAGGCTTTTCGTAGGTTTTGAAACCACAATTAATAAAATTATAATCAAATATAAGAATAATTTCACCAGCATATGCGGAAGCAGCAATACTTACAAACTTTACATATAAAATATTATAATGTGATACAATAATGTAAAAATACAAAATAAATATTTACAATTCGTATACAATATGCTATAGTCTTATTATTCCAGTATACATACAATACGAATAAATGTTCGAAAAAGTTCTTGACAATATGAGAATAATAAGATACTATTTAAGAAACGAACACATGTTCAAAAGGAGAGTTTAAGGTATGGTTAATGAAGATAAGATGAAAGCCCTTGATGCGGCGATTTCTAATATTGAGAAACAGTTTGGCAAAGGCTCTGTAATGAAGCTGGGAGAATCAACAGCTAATCTTAACGTTGAATGTATTCCTACAGGTTCTTTAAGTCTTGATATTGCTTTAGGAATTGGTGGAGTTCCTAAAGGAAGAGTTGTAGAGATATATGGACCTGAATCAAGTGGTAAGACAACAGTTGCACTTCATATGGTTGCTGAAGTACAGAAGAGAGGCGGTATTGCAGGATTTATTGATGCAGAGCATGCTCTTGATCCTGTATATGCTAAGAATATTGGTGTTGATATTGATAATTTATATATTTCGCAGCCTGACAGTGGTGAGCAGGCACTTGAGATTACAGAGACTATGGTAAGATCCGGTGCAGTCGATATTGTAATTGTCGATTCAGTTGCAGCTCTTGTTCCTAAAGCAGAGATTGATGGTGATATGGGCGATTCACATGTGGGTCTTCAGGCAAGACTTATGTCACAGGCATTAAGAAAGCTTACACCAGTTGTAAGCAAGAATAACTGTGTTGTTATATTTATCAACCAGCTTCGTGAAAAGGTTGGTGTTATGTTTGGCAATCCAGAGACAACTACAGGTGGTCGTGCACTTAAGTTCTATTCTTCTGTAAGACTTGATGTAAGAAAGATTGAGACACTTAAGCAGAATGGTGAGGTTATTGGTAACAGAACAAGAGTTAAGATTGTTAAGAATAAGGTTGCGCCTCCATTCAGAGAAGCAGAGTTTGATATTCTTTTTGGAAAAGGTATATCTACAGAAGGAGATCTTGTTGATCTTGCTTCTAATGCAGGTATTATCCAGAAGAGTGGAGCATGGTTCTCATATGAGGGCAATAAGATTGGACAGGGACGAGAGAACGCTAAGCAGTTCCTTCTTGATAATCCAGAGATAAGAGATGAAGTTGACAGAAGAGTAAGAGAACACTACGGAATTGTGGACGGTGTTAAGGAAGCAGAAGCATCTGATGATGCTAAGCAGGCTAAGGCTAAGAAAAAAGCAGATACAGAAGAGTAATATTAAGGTGAGTTATGGAAGATAGTATTGAACTTATTGTCACATCCATTAAAGAGCTTACTAAGAAACGCAGGCTTGTATATATTAATTATGAGCCTGCGTTTGCTGTATATACAGCAGAATTAAGAAAGTTCGGAATTAAGGATGGAGAGTCTGTCAGGAAAGAATTATATGATTCGCTGATAGATGATGTGTTATCTAAGCGTGCAACGGTAAGAGCAATGGCATTGCTTAAGAATAAGGATTATACAAGAAAAGGTTTGGAAGACAAGCTTAGAGATGGATATTATCCGGATAAGTGTGTTGAACATGCCATAGAGTATGTCTCTCAATTCGGATATATTAATGATGACAGGTTTGCAGAGAATTATGTTAATTTTAAGGCAGGTAATAAGCCGAGAAGACAGATTGAACTTAAATTGAAACAGAAAGGCATTGATACAGACATTATACGAAGAGTCTGTGATGAATTCTATGAAGATAATAGTGATATTGAATTAGAACAGGCAAAAGCATTTGTTGAAAAGAAATATACAGACATAGAGAACGCTGATTATAAAGAACTTCAGAAGATAAAAGCCGCATTATACCGTAAAGGATTCAGTATGGATATTATTAATAAAGCATTGGATTCTAAGGGGCTTTTTCTTGACATAATCGACAATTGAGTATAATATTAGATTGTTGTATTTTTTGTACAATGAAAACTAAATAAGGAGGTGCTCCTGCGTTGATTCCAATAGTAATCGCAATTATTGCTACTTTAGTGATAGTCGCTCCTATTACTTGGGTTATCTCATCTAATGCAATCAATAAGCGTAACGATGCAACAATCGGCAATGCTAATGAGAAGGCAAGAGAGATAATTGATGAAGCTCTTAAGACAGCTGAAACCAAGAAAAAGGAAGCTCTTTTGGAAGTCAAGGAAGAGTCTTTAAAGACTAAGAACGAACTTGAGAAGGAAACTAAGGAAAGACGAGCTGAGATAAGCAAGTACGAGAAGAGAGTTCTTTCGAAAGAAGAGACACTTGACAGAAAGATTGAGGCTGTAGAGAAGCGCGACTCTAACATTACCAGGAAAGAAGAAGAACTTGGTAAACAGAAGCAAAAGGTTGAAGAACTTGAGAAGAAGAGACAGCAGGAACTTGAACGAATCTCAGGATTGACCTCCGAACAGGCAAAAGAATATCTATTAAAGACTGTTGAAGACGAAGTTAAACATGATACTGCTGTAATGATTAAGACATTAGAAAGCAGAGCGAAAGAGGAAGCAGACAAGAAGGCTAAGGAGATTGTTGTTAATGCAATTCAGAGATGTGCCGCAGACCATGTGGCTGAGACAACAATATCAGTAGTTCAGCTTCCTAATGACGAAATGAAAGGCCGTATTATTGGTAGAGAGGGTAGAAATATCAGAACTCTTGAAACACTTACAGGTGTTGAACTTATCATTGATGATACACCTGAGGCTGTAGTTTTGTCGGGCTTTGATCCAGTAAGAAGAGAGGTTGCAAGAATCGCTCTTGAGAAGCTCATACTTGATGGAAGAATTCATCCGGCAAGAATTGAGGAGATGGTTGAGAAAGCCCAGAAAGAAGTCGAGACATTAATTAAAGAAGAAGGTGAAGCTGCAACCCTTGAGGTTGGTGTACATGGTATCCATCCAGAGCTTGTAAGACTCTTAGGTAAGTTAAGATTCAGAACAAGTTATGGACAGAATGTTTTAAAGCATTCTATTGAAGTAGCACAGCTTACAGGTCTCTTAGCTGGAGAGTTAGGACTTGATGTTAAGATGGCTAAGCGTGCTGGTTTATTACATGATATTGGTAAAGCTGTTGACCACGAGATGGAAGGCTCACATATTCAGTTAGGTGTTGATCTTTGTAGAAGATATAAAGAATCAGCTCTTGTTATTAATGCAGTAGAAGCACATCATGGAGACGTTGAGCCAGAAAGCTTAATTGCTTGTCTTGTACAGGCTGCTGATACAATTTCAGCTGCAAGACCTGGTGCAAGAAGAGAAACGTTAGAAACTTATACAAACAGACTGAAACAATTAGAAGATATTACCAACTCATTCAAGGGAGTTGAGAAATCCTTTGCCATTCAAGCAGGTAGAGAGGTTCGTGTTATGGTAGTTCCTGAAGTCGTTAGTGATTCAGATATGGTAATCATGGCTCGTGACATTTCTAAGCAGATTGAGGATCAGATGGAATATCCTGGTCAGATCAAGGTTAGTATTGTCAGAGAGTCAAGAGCTGTAGATTACGCAAAGTAAACTAACATAAACCAAGGCTGTTACATAATGTTAATTCGTTATGTGACAGCCTTTTTTGATTTCAACACACTTAATATAATTAAGCATTTTAAAGAGATGTTTTAAAATATTAAGTTATTTTTAAAAATATTTGCAATTATGAATTATACATTGTAGAATAGAGCATATTGATTATATGCTGATTAGGAGGAAGATTATGCAGTACAATGATATGAGTAAAGAAGAGCTTTTAGCTTTAAAGGAAAGCTTGAACAAAGAGTATGCAGAAGCTAAAGCAAAGGGACTTTCACTTGATATGTCAAGAGGTAAGCCAGCAGCTAAGCAGCTTGATATTTCATTAGGACTTCTTGATACAATCAATAGTTCATCAGATCTTAAATCAGAAGATGGAACAGATTGCAGAAATTATGGTGTTTTAGATGGTATTCCAGAAGCTAAGAAGCTTATGGCAGATATGATGGGTACAACACCAGATCATGTTATTGTGTATGGAAACGCAAGTCTTAATATCATGTATGACCAGATTTCAAGAGCATACACACATGGTATTCTTGGTAATACTCCATGGTGCAAGCTTGATAAGGTCAAATTCTTATGTCCGGTTCCTGGATATGACAGACATTTTGCAATTACAGAAAGATTTGGGATTGAGATGATTAACATTCCAATGTCAGAGTCTGGTCCGGATATGGGTATGGTAGAAGAGTATGTAAGCAAGGATGCTTCTGTAAAGGGTATCTGGTGCGTTCCAAAGTATTCTAATCCTCAGGGATATACATATTCTGAAGAAACAGTTAAGAGAATGGCTGCACTTAAGCCTGCTGCTGAAGATTTCAGAATTTTCTGGGATAACGCTTATGTTATTCATGATTTATATGATGATAAGAAGGATGAGATAGCCGATATCATCAGTGAGTGCGAAAAGGCTGGAAACCCTGATATGGTATTTGAGTTTGCTTCAACTTCTAAAGTAAGCTTTCCTGGTTCAGGAATAGCAGCACTTGCTACATCTGCTAATAATATTGCAGATATTAAGAAACAGCTTACAATCCAGACAATTGGACATGATAAGCTTAATCAGTTAAGACATGTAAGATTCTTTAAGGATATCAATGGCCTTAAAGAACATATGAGAAAGCATGCTGAATTTATCAGACCTAAGTTTGAAGCTGTTGAAGAAGTATTTGAAAAAGAACTTTCAGGACTTGGAATTGGTTCATGGACAGAGCCTAATGGTGGATATTTCATCTCATTTGAGGCTATGGACGGATGCGCTAAAGCAATAGCTGCAAAGTGTAAGGAAGCAGGTGTTAAGCTTACAGGTGCTGGAGCAACATTCCCTTATGGAAAAGATCCTAAGGATTCTAATATAAGAATTGCTCCATCATTCCCAACTCCAGAGGAATTAAAGCAGGCTGCTGATCTTTTCGTTCTCTGTGTTAAGCTTGTAAGTGTAGAAAAGTTACTTGAAAACAAATAATTAAATGAATATAATTAATATAAGCTTGCTTTTTATAAGCAAGCTTATTTAATAACCGGGTATATAATAATCAGATGTTATATATCATGATATAGTTGGGAGGATATACATATGGCTAAGATTGGGTTTATTGGAATGGGTAACATGGGATATGCAATGCTTAAAGGTGCTTTAGCAGCATTTTCACCATCGGATATTATATTTTCATCACCTAACAGAGAAAAATGCGAAAAAATATCATCTGAGACAGGTGTAAGATTCGCAGAAAGTAATGCTGAATGTGGTAACAATGCCAAGTATATTGTACTTGCAGTAAAACCACAGATGTATCCAACAGTACTTAAGAATATTGTAAATGTGGTAACAGAAGAAAGCGTTATTATATCAATAGCACCTGGAATTACCATTGCGTCTATAAAGAACGCTCTTGGAAGCAATATAAGAGTTGTAAGAGCAATGCCTAATACACCTGCACTTATCGGGGAAGGAATGACAGGAGTAGCATATAATACATCTGATTATTCATTTGATGAAAGAGATGTTATAGATAAATTCTTCACTTCATTCGGTAAGGTTGTTTACGTTGATGAAAAGCTTATGGATGGAGTAGTATGTGCAAGCGGCAGTTCACCTGCTTATGTATATATGTTCATTGAAGCCCTTGCTGACAGTGCTGTAAAGTATGGCATTAAGAGAGATGATGCATATAAGATGGTTGCCCAGACTGTTCTTGGTTCAGCAAAGATGGTGCTTGAATCAGGAGAACATCCGGCAGCACTTAAGGACAAAGTATGCTCACCTGGTGGAACAACAATTCAGGCTGTTTCTGCACTTGAAGAGAATGGTTTCAGAAATGCTCTTATTAAAGCAACTGATGCATGTTATGCTAAATGTACAAGCATTAAGTAACATTTTTATACAGAAAGGCTGATTATGAAAGAGCATATTAAGAGAGTAGACAGAATTCTTAAATACAAGGGTTCAATACTTGATATATATACAGATGTTATAGAGACTCCCGACGGACATAGGGCAGAATGGGATTATATTGACCACAGGGGAGCGGCAGCTGTTGTTCCTGTGTTAGATGATGGACGTCTCCTTATGGTGAGACAGTACAGAGACGCACTTGACAGAGAAACGATTGAGATTCCTGCAGGTGGTCTTAATGGCTGGGATGAACCAACGATTAATGCGGCGGCAAGAGAACTTGAAGAAGAGACCGGATACAGGTCAGATAATCTTACCAAGCTTGTATCAGTTGTGACTGCGGTTGCGTTCTGTAATGAAGTGGTAGATGTATATCTTGCAACAGAGCTTGTTAAAACAAGCCAGCATCTTGATGAAGATGAATTCATAGATGTAGAAAAATACACTCTGGATGAACTTAAAGACATGATATTTGCGGGAACAATACAGGATTCCAAGACAATCTCGGCAGTTCTTGCTTATGATGCTTTACTTAACCGTAAAAAGAATAATTAAGACAAAGTCTTCATATATTGATTCAAAGTACATTTTGATGGATATATATGAAGGCTTTTTTATTGTGGGTAATTAAAAATGTAAGATTTGCTGCATTAATTATTGCGGGAATTATACTTGGTACATGCTTTATAAAAATGTGGCGCTATGGGGATGTATTTTCAACTGAATATCTGATTACATACATTAATTCTAATGTTGCATATGCAAATGTATGGCAGGAGGTGCTATCTTACAGATTAAGGAGGTTCATAACATTGGCAGTATTCATGATTACCCCATTCAGGAAACTGTATGTATACTGGCTGTGTCTATACAATGGATTCTGCCTTGGAATATGTATGACAAAGGCTGTTATGTATCACGGTGCAGGGGGAGTAGTTATGGTTATAGTGTGGCTGTTTCCACATTATCTGTTATATATAATGACCGTTCTCCTTATGTGTCATTATTTTCTAAACAGAATTGACACTTTAAGAAGAACGGTCATTATTGTGAGTATGTCATTGTTACTTACATTAATCGGAACATTTGCAGAAAGCTACATTAATCCCGACATAATGAAAATGTTTTTAAACAAGGTCTGCAATATCGTATAAAAGCTTTTCAGACTCAGCCCATCCGAGGCATGCGTCTGTGATTGATTTTCCATAAACACCGTCGCCAACCTTCTGGTTACCCGGCTCGATATAACTTTCAATCATAACACCCTTAACAAGCTTCTTAACATCAGCAGAGTGATGGCAGCTGTGAAGAACTTCCTTGACGATACGAATCTGCTCAAGATACTGCTTGCCTGAATTGCTGTGGTTAGCATCTACAATAACAGCAGGATTCTCAAGATCTCTTGCAGCATACATGTTATAAAGTCTTATTAAATCCTCGTAGTGATAGTTAGGAATGGTCTGGCCGTGTTTATTTACAGCACCTCTTAATATTGTGTGTGTAAGAGGATTTCCAGGTGTGTTAACTTCCCAGTTTCTGTATATAAATGTCTGCTTAGACTGGGCAGCAACTACAGAATTTAACATAACTGAAAAATCTCCACTTGTAGGATTCTTCATTCCGGCTGGAACATCAATTCCTGAACATACAAGTCTGTGCTGCTGATTCTCAACGGATCTTGCACCAACGGCAACATATGAAAGGACATCTGAAAGATACCAGTAGTTTTCAGGGTAAAGCATCTCATCAGCAGGGCTAAGATGTGTCTCTTTCATTACATCAATATGCATTTTTCTGATTGCAACAAGACCAGCAAGAAGGTCAGGCTTCTTTTCAGGGTCTGGTTGGTGAAGCATTCCCTTGTAACCTACGCCTGTAGTTCTTGGCTTGTTAGTATAAACTCTTGGAATAATTATAACTTTGTCTTTAATCTTTTCCTGAACCTTAACAAGTCTTGATGTGTAATCAAGGACAGCAGTTTCATTATCTGCTGAGCAAGGTCCGATAATAACAAGAAGTTTGTCTGATTTGCCAGTGATAACATCAGCAATTTCAGCATCTCTTTCAGCTTTTAATGCTTTTATTTCTTCCGGTACAGGGTACTGTTCTTTGATTTCAGTAGGTGTAGGAAGTTTTGTGACGAACTCGAAACTCATATAATTTTCTCCTTAAAAATGTATATTCAATTAATTACATTTGCATAAAAAAACACAATGTCTATGTGATTATAACATTTGTTTTCAAAAATGCAAAATAATAATACAGAAAGTACTCTTTGTGGTACAATATATTAAAGATTGTAGGGAGGCGTGGCTATGAATATTAACAGAATTATATGGATAGTTTTGGATAGCGTTGGAATTGGAGAAGCCAAGGATGCAGCTAAGTTTGGAGATGAAGGTGCAGATACATTGGGACATACTGCAGGGGCTAATGGAGGTCTTGATATTCCTAATATGGTAAAACTGGGGATTGGTAATATTGATGGTGCACATAACCTCGAAAAATATGATAATCCCATCGGGTGTTTTGGAAAACTTGCAGAAGTGTCAGCAGGAAAAGATACAACAATTGGACACTGGGAGATGGCAGGAATATATTCTCCTGATCCGTTTCCGGTATATCCTGATGGATTTCCGGACAGTATTATTGATGAATTCGTTAAAAAGACAGGAATTCCAGGAATACTTTGCAATAAGCCGGCTTCAGGAACACAGATAATTGCTGAACTTGGTGATGAACATGTTGCGACAGGAAAACCAATTGTATATACATCAGGAGATTCAGTTTTCCAGATTGCATGTCATGAAGATGTTGTGCCGGTAGAAAGCCTTTATGAAATGTGTGAGACGGCAAGACATATCCTTACAGGAAAGAATGCTGTAGCAAGAGTTATTGCACGACCTTTTGTCGGGGAGAATGGCAATTATAAGAGAACACCTAACAGAAGGGATTTCTCACTAAAGCCAAGTGAGGATAATATATTGTGCAGAGTCCGTGATAAAGGGCTTGATGTAATCGGAGTCGGTAAGATTCATGATATATTTGCTGGTGTGGGACTTACAGAGTCTAAGCACACTAATGACAATCAGGATGGAATGGATGTAACACTTGATTATATGAAGCAGGATAATAAAGGAATTATATATACTAATCTGGTTGAGTTCGATTCGACATGGGGACACAGAAGAGATTATAAAGGTTATGCAAGAGGTCTTGAAGAATTTGATGTGAGACTTGCACAGGTGTTAGACACTATGAAAGATACAGATATGCTTGTTATTACGGCTGACCACGGTTGTGACCCAACTTATAAGGGAACTGACCATACAAGGGAGTATGTTCCGTTGCTTGTATATGGCAAATGTTTAAAACATGGGGTTAATCTTGGAACAGGTGACACTTATGCTGATATAGCACAGACACTGGCTGAGATTTTCGACACAGAACCGGTTACGATTGGAAAGAGTTTTCTTAATAAGATTATGTAGGAGGTCTGCATTATGAGAATGGTTGATATTATAGAGAAGAAAAGAGATGGCGGAAAGCTTACTAAAGAGGAGATAGAATTCTTTGTGAACGGATATGTTAATGAAGAGATTCCTGATTATCAGGCTTCAGCACTTCTTATGGCTATATATTTCAGACATATGGATTATGACGAGACTCTTAATCTTACTCTTGCGATGGAAAACAGCGGGGACAAGCTCGATTTGTCTGCTATTGACGGTGTTAAAGTGGACAAGCACAGTACAGGCGGAGTAGGAGATAAGACCTCTCTTGTTCTTGCGCCTATGGTTGCAGCACTTGGCGGCAAAGTTGCAAAGATGAGTGGAAGAGGACTTGGACATACAGGAGGCACTATTGATAAACTGCAAAGTATTCCGGGATTTAACACTTCTCTGTCTGAGGAAGCATTTGTTAAGCAGGTTAATGATATAGGAATTGCAATAACAGGGCAGACAGGTAATCTTGCACCTGCAGATAAGAAGATATATGCGCTAAGGGATGTTACGGCAACGGTAGAGAATATTTCGCTTATTGCAAGCAGTATTATGAGTAAGAAGCTGGCTTCCGGTGCTGACGCGATTGTTCTTGATGTCAAGACTGGAAGCGGCGCATTTATGAAAAATGAGGCTGATGCCGTAAGCCTTGCTAAGGAGATGGTTCGTATTGGAAAGGGGGCTGGAAGAAATGTAACAGCACTTATTACTGACATGGACCAGCCGTTAGGATATGCAGTTGGCAATGCACTTGAAGTTATAGAAGCTATCAATACTTTAAAAGGTGAAGGACCAGAGGATTTAACTAAGCTTGTCATTAATCTCGGAACATATATGGTACTTGCTGCAAGAGATGATCTTGATAAAGAAACCGTAAGAAAAGAATTGGAGAGAGTAATAAGAGACGGAAGTGCGTTGGACAAGATGGCAGAGTTCGTTAAAGCCCAGGGTGGAGACCCTGACGCAGTATATAACACAGAAAAGTTAAAGGTATCTGATACAATAACAGAGGTGTGTGCAGATAGCGATGGATACGTCCAGTCAATCCAGTCTGAGCTTATAGGAAAATCCTCAATGATTCTTGGGGGCGGAAGGGCAACCAAGGACGATGTGATTGATTTATCAGTTGGAGTTGTGCTTTCTAAGAAAATAGGCGACAAAGTCAACAAAGGTGATGTGATTGCAAGGATTTACTGTGATAATGCAGACAAGACTAAAGAAGCAGAAACAATGATTAAGGATGCGTATACATTTTCGCAAGAATTTGTCGAAAAAAATGTACTTATAAAGGGAATAGTTGGTTAATAGTTGTAAATAATTGAATTTTGTGATATTATAGACACCAAACGGGGCTTAAGCCCTAGGTTTGTGAATTGAAAAGGAGAGTTACGATGGAAGTAAGACAGGGTGCTAACGCAAGAGATGTAAAGGGTTATGATACAGAAAGACTGAGAAATGATTTTCTTATCCAGAATCTTTTCCCAGCTGATGATTTCAAGCTTGTTTACAGCCAGATTGATCGTATTATCGTAGGCGGATGTATGCCGGTTAATAAGGAACTTACACTTGAGGCAGGTTCTGAGCTTAAGGCAGCATATTTCCTTGAGAGACGTGAGATGGGTATCTTTAATGTAGGTGGCAACGGTTCAGTTATCGTTGATGGTACTGAATATAAGTTTAAATATAGAGATGGTCTTTATATTGGTATGGGTTCTAAGGAGATTAAGTTCAAGAGCGAGGATTCTTCTAAGCCAGCTAAGTTCTACTTTAACTCAACACCAGCACATAAGACATATCCTACTGTATTCATTGATCCAGAAAAGGATATCAAGGATGAGTTCAAGCTTCAGCTTGGTTCAGTTGAAGGATGCAATAAGCGTCTTAACAGAAAGTATATTTTACCAGGTCAGGTTGAGACATGCCAGTTAGAGATGGGTATCACAACTCTTGAGCCAGGAAGCGTATGGAATACTATGCCATGTCACACACATGACAGAAGAATGGAAGTTTACTTCTATTTCGAGATTCCAGAAGAAGATATTGTTGTTCACTACATGGGTGAGCCAACAGAGACTCGTCATATCATCATGAGAAGTGAAGAAGCAGTTATTTCACCAAGCTGGTCAATTCATTCAGCATCAGCTACACATGCATATGCATTTATCTGGGGAATGGCTGGAGAAAACCAGGATTTCGATGATATGGACTGGGTAGACATGAAGGATTTAAAGTAATCCGTCATTACATATTTTACTAAGGAATGTAACCTGTAGAGGGTTTCATTTATAAATTATTAATTGGAAAAGGAGAATTAAAATGTCAGTTAATTTTTCACTTGAAGGTAAGATTGCATTTGTAACTGGTGCATCATATGGTATCGGCTTCGCTATCGCTAGTGGTATGGCTAAGGCTGGTGCAAAAATCGTTTTCAACGATATTAAGCAGGAATTAGTAGATAAGGGATTAGCAGCTTATAAGGAAGCTGGTATCGACGCTCACGGATATGTTTGCGACGTTACTAACGAAGAAGCTGTTAACGCTACTGTAGAGAAGATCACAAAGGAAGTTGGACCAATCGATATCCTCGTAAACAACGCTGGTATCATTAAGAGAATTCCTATGTGCGAGATGACAGCTGCTGAGTTCAGACAGGTTATCGACGTAGATCTTAACGCACCATTCATCGTATCAAAGGCAGTAATTCCTTCAATGATCGAAAGAGGACATGGTAAGATCATCAACATCTGCTCAATGATGTCAGAATTAGGCCGTGAGACAGTATCAGCTTACGCTGCTGCTAAGGGTGGTCTTAAGATGCTTACAAGAAATATTTGTTCTGAGTATGGTAAGTACAATATCCAGTGTAATGGTATTGGACCTGGTTACATCGAGACACCTCAGACAGCTCCATTAAGAGAGAGACAGCCAGATGGATCAAGACATCCATTCGACTCATTCATCGTTGCAAAGACACCAGCAGAGAGATGGTTAAAGCCAGAAGAATTAGCTGGTCCAGCTGTATTCCTTGCTTCAGAAGCATCAGATGCAGTTAACGGACATATCCTCTATGTAGATGGTGGTATCCTCGCATACATCGGCAAGCAGCCACAGTAATCGCGAACTACAAGCGCAGTGCGCGAATGATAGAAGAACCAGAGTGCAAGTTTACTTGTAACTCTGGTTCTTTTGTTATTCGCATAGAGCGCGACAGCGCGTGTGTCCTGACCTGCGGTCAGGACACGGCACTGCGCAGTAGTGGGACGCACCTGTCCCGTCCACCAATTCCCAGCCGCAAGAGTGAAGCGGGTTGCGGCGTCCGTTTCAGCACAGAGGAATTCCATTGTATATGTGGAATTATAATCCACCTGATAAACAACCTGAAACCCTTATAAAACAAAACTTGTAATTATGCCAATTAATGATAAAATCAAGTAAAAGGGGGATATGCACATGTCAATATTTAAAAAGAACACAACCAAGAAAGAGATAGAAACATCACTCAATGAAATCCAGATTAATCTTGAGAATAATTATAAGGATTTAGCAATTAAGGCTTTCAAAGACTCATCAGAGCTAGTTGAACGGTATCATAATGAGTCTTTGATTGATGAGAAAGCGTATGGTAAATATAAAGGACAGCTTGATGTATTTGCAAAGAGAATGGAAGGCTACAGTCACAGACTGAATGTGAAATATTAAAAAAAGTATTTGAAAAAACAACAATATATTGCTAAGATATAGACGTGTATGTTATATTAAATATGTAGAAACAACTATAACCTGACTTGTGAATGGCGGGGTACTATGAAAAAAGTATTTTTAATTGGGTTTACATTGATGTGTTTTGTTGCTATTGCAGGTTGTAAGACAAAACCGCCAAAGGTTGCACATCCATATGTGCAGGAGTATGTGGCTGGCAGAGAGCATGGCAACGTAAAAGTACAGGATTTTTTTGATCATGGAGAAGAATTTGCAATTGGGGCAGATGAAAATGGAAAAGCGGTATTTAAAGACCCTCAGAAAGCATTTGAGGCGTTAGTAAGGGATTATTCAGATGGTATTAATCTGATTAGGGATGAATACAAGCTTGGACCAATCACTCCAAGAAATTTTTATGATTATATGACATATGGCTGGCAGGTTAATACTGGCACAGAAGAAAGCAAGAATCAGGCTGCTTTTGTGACTCAGGTTTTAGATATATATGAGAATAGTTATGATTTTGATAAATAGAATATGTTTTAATATAATAACCGCACCGTCATAGGACGGTGCGGTTATTCGTTAATCCACAACCCTTATAGTACTAATCACAGGCTGTTTACTCTTATCTGTAATCACACCATTCTGATTAGTGTCAGTGCAGTCTTTACATATCTTATCGACAATGTCCATGCCGCTCGTGACAGTTCCGAAAGCTGCGTATTGTCAGTCAAGGCTTGGAGTGTCCTTTTGCATAATGAAAAACTGAGAACTTGCAGAATTATTAGCAGAAGAGCGTGCCATAGATATAGTGCCTCTTATATGGCTTATATTATTTTGGATGCCATTTGACTTGAATTCACCCTTGATTTTCTCAGAAGAGCCACCAGTTCCGTCACCATTAGGGTCTCCACCCTGAATCATAAATCCATCAATTACGCGATGAAAAGTCAGACCATTATAAAATCCTGAATTGGCAAGATTAATAAAATTAGTAACAGTAACCGGGGCTGTATCAGCATCAAGTTCTACTTCAATAGTTCCATAGTTACTAACATCGATACATATGTGATGCTTTCCTGACATAAGATCAGCTTGATTTTCTGTGGCGGAATTGTTGGTATTATTGTTGCCACAGCCAGTTAATAATACTCCCAGACATAAGATTAATCCGCATAAAACGGCAAAAAAACGTTTCATATATAGTCCTCCATGTGATTAAATTATGATATTCTATAGTATTATACCACCTTTTTAATAATTTTTTTGTCGAATTTAATAAAACAGTAGAATTTAATAAATGTTTAGTGTATAATATCATAGATAAAAATTAAATTATAACAATATGAATGGAGAGAAGATGAGTAAGGTAAAAGATAACACAGTAGATGATGAAATTGATATAATGGGGTTACTGCAAGCCATTCTTTACAGATGGTGGATTGTACTTATCGCTGCAATTACCGGCTTCGCTATTGCTCTTGCAACAACAGTTTTTTTGATTACACCTAAGTATTCAGCAACATCCATGATATACATGAGGGGAAGTGGTAATACAATTGCATCTTTAGCGGATTTACAGATTGGTTCAGAGCTTACCAATGATTATCAGATAATTTTCACAAGTAGAACATTACTTACAAAGACTATCAAAGAATTAAATCTTGATATGAGTTATGGACAGTTGAAGTCAATGATATCAATCAGCAATCCATCAGACACACGTATTTTACAGGTTACAGTTACATGTGATGATCCTGATCTTGCATGCTCACTTACTAACAGCATTGTTACTAATGGTATGCAGGCTGCAGAAGAGATTGACTCTAAAGAGCCATATGTGATTGACAGAGCTATTGTACAAAATAATCCGGTTAGTCCTAATCTTACTAAGAATGTAGCTATTGGAGCATTAGTTGGAGCACTTTTAAGTGCAATATTTATAGCTGTAAGATATATGCTGAATGATTCATTACAGTCAACAGCTGATATTGAGAAATATCTGGAACTTCCTGTATTATGCTCTATACCAGAGAATAAGAACTGTGTATATGAACTTGAGACAAGAACTTCTAAGAAGAAACGGAGATAGTAATGTTGAATAATAACGTAACTGAAAAGAAAACTAAAGATAATATAGTTGAATTACATATGAAAGATCCTGGATTCTCAGTAACAGAAGCGTTCAATACACTTCGTACTAATATAATGTTTTCAGGAGAGAATATTAAGACTGTTATGGTTACAAGTACTAATCCTGCTGAGGGAAAAAGTTTTATTGCAATGCAGCTTGCTAAAAGTTTTGCTGATATTAATAAGAAAGTCGTATACATTGATTGTGACTTAAGAAAGTCAGTAACTCTTTCAAGATATAAGATCAGAGGCAAAAGGGCTGGTCTTACAGAGTACATAACAGGCCAGAGGTCGCAGCTTATATATGAGACTAATATTCCTAATTTAGCTGTTATATTAAGTGGTCATGTTGTACCTAACCCAATTGAACTTATGGAGTCTAAGAAATTTGATGACTTACTTTCTGTATTAAGAGAAAGATTTGATTATGTAATAATTGATTCACCACCGGTTGGAAGTGTTGTTGATGCATGTGTAATTGCACCTAAGGTTGATGGTACTGTTATGGTAGTCAGATCAGATGCAGTTGGAAGAAGTCATGCAATTCAGGCTAAGAAACAGCTTGAGAAGAGTAAAGGTAGAATTTTGGGTGTAGCACTTAACGGAGTAGGAACTCATAAGGGTTCATACTATTATAAGAATGATGCTTCTTATTATGGAGAATACTACAATGAAGAACAGTCAGAAGAGAAACCAAAAGACAAGTAAATACATTAAGATAGCAGTGTTATGTGTATCTTTCATAGTTATTATATGTATGATGTTTCTTATATATAATGATATGAAGGATAAGAAACATCATACAGCTGATGATTCTGCAGATAATAAAGAGTATTCATCAATTGAAGTTGATGGAAAGGACTATAATTACAATACAGGATTGATTAATATTTTATTTATTGGTTTCGATTCATCTGCTGACATAGAATCGCTGGAAGCAAAGAACAGTAATACGGGAGAGAACGGCAGAGCGGACAGCATATATGTTCTTTCATTAGACAGGCGAAACAAGACAATGCAGATACTTGCATTGTCGAGGGATACAATGACTGATATAGAAGTCACTGATGCATCTGGTCAGGTAGTCGGATGGGGAAAAGACCATCTGGCGTTCGCATATTCATATGGTGATGGTAAAGATAAAAGCTGCCGCCTTATGTCTGATGCAGTATCTAATCTTGTTAATAACATTCCTATAGTATATTATTGTGCAGCTAATATTAATTCGCTTGGAACACTTATTAATATAGTAGGGAGTGTTGAAGTTCAGGTTCCTAATGATGACTTGAAACAATTTGGACCTGAATATGAAAAAGGACAGACACTTATTGTTGATGAATCTAATATAGAAAGATTTGTACGATTCAGAGATATCGGAACAGATTTTTCTAATGAAGGAAGAATGGAGCGACAGAAAGTTTTTCTTGAAGCTTATATGAATAAGTTCAAGCAGCTTGCCAAAGATGAAGCAACAATTGTTAAGACAACCAAAATGCTTAGTACACTTGTTACTAACATTTCAGTTGGTGAATTGAATGATTTTATTTCTTTATATGCTGAATCAAGTTTTGATATAAATTCAGATTATTATAAGCCTTCTGGTGAAAATAAGACAGGACAGGCTCATGATGAATTTTACATTGATGAGAAAGCTTTTCAGAAGTTGATTCTGAAGATGTTCTATATGGACTCTTCATTATCATAAATTTTATGCGGATTTGTCATACGCATAAACTATAAATGAGAAAAGGAGGAAATATAAAATGACAAAGAAATTATTATCGGCTGCTATTACTGCAGTTGCTGCTATAACATTAATGACAGCTACTGTATTTGCAGCACCTAGTGTTAGTGATACACAGGAAGTTATATCAAGTGATAGTACATCAGAAGTTACTGTTAATGGTAAGACTGTTACAGTTAACGATGCTGTAGCATCAGGAGATATTAAGCTTGTGTTCTCTAGTGCAACAGAAGCAGAACTTAATAAAGTAGGTGTACAGAGTAGCACTATTAATGATATCTTATCTATTAATGGTGGAGATTTAGATAAGCTTACTTCTGTTCTTAACAGTGCTGTTGCTAAAACTGCTGATGCAAAGATAGACACTAAGTCATTATCACTTCTTGCTAATATCAGGGATTTATCTTACAAAACTAATTCTGGTGAAATCGTAAAGGATGTTAAGAATGTATCTGTTACATGGAAAGCACCTCTTACATCTGGTATGACTGTTGATAATGTCAGAGTCCTTCACTTCAGTTGTGTATCTAATCAGTGGGAACTTATTAAGCCAAATGCTGTTGATTCTTCAGCAGGAACCATTACAGCATTCTTTTCAGATCTTTCTCCAGTAGCTATTGTTTATGTTAATGACAATAATGCAGGAAGCGGATCTACAGAGAATAATGGCTCAGTTCAGACAGGTGATGCAAGTCATGTTGCTGTTTACACAGCTATATTAGCTGGCGCAGCACTTGCTGTATTAGTTTGTATTGGAAAGAGAAAAAGAGCTAATTAGTTTCTTTTTGTAAGGGCAGATTTATCTTAGGATAATCTGCTCTTATTTTTTTGCAATTTTTTATCATAAACTTTTAATGTCAAAATATATATGCTATAATATTTGTATAAAAATTATGAGAGGGGAATAATTGAACAATGCGACTTGAAGTAAAGAATCTTACTAAATCATTTGGTGAGAAAGAAGTCCTTCATGGAATTTCATTTAATGTTGAAGGTGGTAAAGCTTTAGGACTTCTTGGACGTAATGGTGCAGGTAAGACAACAACTATAAGAATTATTATGGATGTATTTCATGCTAACTCAGGAGAAGTTATTCTTGATGGTATGAAATTTAATCCTAAGGAACATCTGATAGGATATCTGCCAGAAGAGAGAGGTTTGTATCCTAAGAAAAAGGTATCAGAGCAGCTTATATATCTTGGAAGATTAAGAGGTCTGTCTAAAGCAGAGGCTAAGAAGAATACTGACAAATGGCTTGCAAGGCTTCAGGTATCACAGTATGCAGATGTAAAGCTGGAAACTCTTAGCAAAGGTAACCAGCAAAAGGTACAGCTTGCATCAACACTTGTATGTGAACCGGAGATTGTTATATTAGATGAGCCGTTCAGTGGACTTGACCCGGTTAATTCCAAGATATTACAGGATGTTGTAACTGAACTTATAGAAGAGGGCAGAATAGTAATATTCTCAAGCCATCAGATGAGCTATGTTGAAGAATTTTGTGAAGATATTGCAATAATTAATAATGGAGAGATTGCACTGTCCGGTAATCTTGCAGATATCAAAGCTGAATATGGTAAGAACCAGCTTATAATATCGGCAGTTGGATTAGAAGCAGATGAACTGGCTGAGAAACTTTTGGGCGAATGCACAGATATATTAGCTGTAACTGGAATACATAAAGACTGCGTAATCGTAAAGAACATACATGAACTTTCAAGAAATGAGCTTCTTCAATCTGTTATGCGAATAGGTGTTGAAATATCAGCTTTTGACAGCTACAGACCGTCGCTTAATGATATATTTGTTAAAGCTGTAGGAGGTGACAGATAATGAAGAAATTCGGAGTTATATTCCAGTACGAGATAATGAATTATCTTAAGAATAAAAGTTTTATGATTTCTACAATTGTTATAGCTGTTCTTGCTGCAGTGATATTGTTTCTTCCAAGCATATTTGATATGTCATCAATTCTTGGAATTAACAAAGATGATGCAGATAATATATCATCAGATAATACAGAGATTACAGATGTTATTACAATCTATGATGAGAAAGATATATTTGCAGAAACTGGAATTATTGAAGGTGTATTCACAGATGCTAATATTACATATGTTTCATCAAGGGATGCACTTGTAAAGAAAGTTCAAGATGATGAAAATGTTATTGCTGGCTTCGTTATAAAGAATGAAATGGAGTTTGAATATGTTGTTAATAATAGTGATATGTATGACAGCATGACTGCAAGATTCACACATGCAATGCAGCTGCTCAGCCAGTATAATTACTGTAAAGACAATAACCTTGATATGACAGAAATTGAGAAAGCATTTAATCCGGTTATCAGTTCTGAAACAACTGTACTTGGAAAAGACATGATGAGTAATTACTGGTATTGTTATGCACTTATCATTATTGTGTTTATGGTTATTATTCTGTATGGAGTAATGGTTGCGACATCTGTTACGCAGGAAAAATCTAACAGAACAATTGAACTTCTTGTAACAAGTGCAGATACCAATAGTCTTTTCTTCGGAAAAGTACTCGCAGGTACATTTGCAGCAATTGTGCAGGTTGGAATTGTATTTGCTGTAGTGCTTGGAAGTTATAAGATTAACAGAGATTCATGGGGCGGGTTATTTGATAAAATATTCAATATTCCATCAGATGTTCTTATTACATTTGCATTCTTTGGACTTGGTGGATTGTTATTCTATGAATTCATATATGGAGCAATGGGTGCACTTGTGTCTAAAACAGAGGATATCAATAAGAGTGCCGGAAGCGTGCAGTTCGTTATCATGATTGTATATTTCATAGGAATATTCCAGCTCAATAATATAGATGGCGTTCTTATGAAAGTGCTTTCATTCCTGCCTATAAGCTCATATAGTGCAATGTTTGCAAGAGTGGCGCTTGGCAGTGTAGGCTTTGTGGAGATAGCTGTATCTTATGTTATTCTTATTGCAAGTATAATAGCAGTAGGAATATTAGGCTCTAAGATATACAGAATGGGAACATTAAGATATGGTAATCCAATTACATTAAGAAATGCATTTAAGAATCTTAAGCATGAGTAAAAATAAGGCGGCAAACCGGTAATGGTAAGCCGCCTTTATTAATTTGTTATTAAAATTTAACTTTATAATTTAACTGTTTCGCCGCCTTTTACTTCAATAATAGTGTCGTTATTAACAGCAAGCCATACTGATTTTACAGATGGATTATGTACATATTCATTATCAGAAAAGAATTCAAGTCTGTCAAATAATTCATTGTATTCAACGATTTCTGAATTAGTTGCATACCAGATATCATCACGGTTAGCAATCATCTCGCAGAAATTTTCTATGACTTCCCAGTTGTTATTGCGTTCAAATTCATAGCTATGACCCCATACATACATCATATAAAGATACTGTTTCTTAGTAAGTGCCATGAACTTTTTACCAAAATCAATAAGATTATGATTGTGATGGCAGGTTGGAACCCATCTCATATAATCATCAGGCATAAAGAAACCGTTCTCATCACCGATAGGGATAGGTCCATCCGCACTGGAAGCGTAATTCTCGGCAGCCTTGGTAGCAGCATATCTGTCGTTGGTTACGCGCGCATATTTGATTCCAACTGACTTTGCAATATCAACGATGCGGCTGTCAAAAGAACCATTAGGATAAGCAAAACCTGTTATTGGGCGATGGAATATTTTTTCTAGATTATTCTTATCTTCAAGAATCTCTCTAATAACAGCATAATCATTGAGCCTTATCATAGTGGGATGTGTAAATGTGTGAACAGCAATATCATGACCAGCATAAAGCTCTGGCCATTCTTCCTGAGGGATTCTTATTGCTGGATCAATAATACCAGTATTAAGATTAAATGTTGCCTTAAGATTATATTTGTTAAAAAGTTTTACAAGACGTCTGTCTTCAATCTTTCCATCATCATAGCTAAATGTAAGAACCTTGAACTTTCCACCTGGGAATACTTTATATATTTTATTCATAATTATTGTCTCCATAGTTAATTGGTTAATAAAATTCAATTTGATATTATATAACACAATTATAGATATGTCATGTGTTTTTAAACAAAAATATGATAAATTATGGAACTATTTATATATTTTTTGAATTTTATTTGAAAATATGACTGCTTGATAATACTTTGTTCAGCTTTTAGATATATACTATCATAAAATATATTATTAATGTACAGATTAATGCTTCCATATATCTGCTCTGAATTAACAGGAGCTGGAAGAGTTTCAGGCAGATTAATTTCATAAGTAACAGAATCATCACCGCAAGTAAGAAATTCAACATACCTATCAGGAATAAGACGGCAATAATTACGTTTTCCATTGGTAACAGGTACATAGAATACGAATTGATAATTAAAATACCGTTCTTTGTAATATTTTTTGCCGAGTGCTATAAGATAATTAGCATCACTCCATTTGTAATTCTTATTAGGTGGCCAGCCACATGCAAGCAGGGCGATACACAGTGTCCGGTTTTTGTCTTTGTATGCACATACATAACAGTATCCTGCTTTGTTGGTGAAACCTGTTTTACCAGAGATAATTCCTTCATCAGGATTTAAAAGTCTGTTTTTGTTGTTTAGCTGATAATGGTATCTGCCTGTTGTGTCTGAAAATGTTTTAGAAACAGTCTGTGTTATATATAAAAAATCCTCATTATTAATACAATATGCCATAGTTTTTGCAAGGTCATATGCTGTTGTATGATGAAAACTATAATTATCTTCGTCATCAAGACCATTAGGTGTTATGTAATATGTATCAGCTAAGAGAATATCATCAGCTTTTTCATTCATTAGGTCAGTAAATATATGTACAAGTATTTTGCTTTGTTCATGGTTAATCCCAGAAAGAAATGAAGAATCATAATTATAATTATTGATAAATGGAGTTTCAGACCTTAAAGAAGGATTTTTACACAGTAAGTAATAAGCAGCATTTTCAGCAATTATTACAGCTGAATCATTATGTGATTCAAGCATAAGTGAGTAGAATAGGTCGTTAATTATGAATTGCTCACCGGTTACGGCATTAAGCTGTACATCGGGCATGGAAGCTGCGTAGGTGGAAGTTGTTGCAACAAAATTTTTGTCACAGTTTTCCAATGCAATAATAAGAGTCATGATTTTCGTCGTGCTTGCCATACTGACAGCAGTATTTTCGTTATTACCAAAAAGAATCCGTCCGGAATCAGCATCAATAAGGACGGCATATTTTGCATACAAACCTGCTGCATTAGCATTTACGGGAGTTAATATACTGCATATTAAAAACAATATTATTGATATAAATATGGAAAAATATTTTGATGACTTCATAGAAATTTAATAATATATCTTTGTATGATTATATTAAAATGCTTTGATATTATGAGTGATTTAAGGTATTATTTAGATAGATATTTATACGTGGAATAATTGACGCTTAAACTTTACAAGGAGGAATTATGGCATATATTGAATTTAATGATGTAAAGAAAATATATAAAATGGGTGATGTTAAAATCAGGGCACTTAATGGTGCAAGTTTTCAGATTAATGAAGGAGAATTTGCTGTTGTATTAGGACCTAGTGGTGCAGGAAAGAGTACTATTCTTAACATTCTTGGAGGAATGGATACATGTACTACAGGGGAAATAACTGTAGATGGAAAAAGAATTGACAAGTACAACTCAAGACAGCTTACAGCATACAGAAGATATGATATCGGATTCGTATTCCAGTTCTATAATCTTGTACAGAATCTTACTGTCAAAGAAAATGTTGAATTGGCAACGCAGATATGTAAAGACCCTCTTGATATTGTTAAGACAATAGAAGCTGTGGGATTATCTGACAGAATAGAGAATTTCCCTTCGCAGTTATCAGGTGGTGAACAGCAGAGAGTTGCCATTGCAAGAGCACTTGCAAAGAATCCTAAGATGCTTTTATGCGATGAACCAACAGGTGCACTTGATATTAATACAGGAAAAAACATTCTTAAGCTTTTAAGTGATATGTGTAGGAAGAATGGAATTACTGTTGTTGTTATAACACATAACCAGGCAATTTCAGCAATGGGAGATAAAGTTATTAAGGTAAAGAATGGTATCGTGGACAGTGTTGTTATTAATGACAATCCTGTTTCAGTAGACGAGATAGACTGGTAATACTATGGAGGCTTGCACAATATGGGAAAATCAGTATGGAAAGATCTCTTTCGTGAGATTAAGAGAACATTTGGAAGATTTATAGCTATATTTGCAATTGTTGCTATCGGAGTAGCGTTTTTTGCAGGAGTAACAGCATCTTCTAATGATATGAAGAATTCAACAGATCACTATTATGATGATTATAATATGAGTGATTTAAGACTTTTATCATCAATAGGTTTTAATGAAGATGATATTAATGTAATAAGAGAAGTTCAAGGCGTTAAAGGAATATGTCCTGCGTATTCACAGGATGCAGTTATCAGGAAAGACAGCATAGAGACAGCTGTACATATAATGTCAGTACCCGTTAATACAGACAGAGATAATAAAGATTATATTAACCAGTTACGAATCAAGGAAGGACGGCTTCCTGAAAAGAGCGGTGAATGTGTTGTAAGGTATGAAGACACCAAGGACAACTTTTCTATTGGAGATACAATTAAGCTTTCATCTGGAACACAGGATGATATTAATGACAGTCTTAAAGATTCAGAGTATACAGTTGTAGGAACTGTATACACACCTTACTATGTATCGTATGACCTTGGAACTACTAATGTGGGCAGCGGCAGGATTAATTATCTTATGTATATTACAGAAGATGAATTTATGTCCGATTATTACAATGAGATATTTGCTACTGTAGATGGTGCAAAAGAACTTGATACATATGGAACTGAGTATAAAGACCTCGTTAAAGAAACAGCAGACAGAATAGATGATATTTCGCAGAACAGGATTGACGAAAGAAAAGATGCAATTCTTTCTATGTATGATGAGGCTGTTGTGGAAGCTAAAGAAACTGCCAAAGCTGCAATATATCAGCATGTTGTAGAATCACTTACAGAACAATACAGTAATTATTTTATCGGAATGGATGTTTCCGCTATTATTGAGCCATATATTCAGCCAGCATATGAGAAAGCACTTGAATCTTATGATTTCAGCAGCATTGAAGCTCAGGCTAAGGAAGATTTTGAATCTAAATATGGTGACAGCGACGACTGGAAATGGTATGAGCTTACAAGACAGGAACAGTATTCTTTTAAAGATTATGAATCCAGTGCAGACAGGATGAAAGCTATTGCCACGGTATTTCCAATGTTTTTTATAGTTGTATCTGCCCTTGTATGTCTTACTACAATGACAAGAATGGTAGCAGAGGAAAGGGGGCTTATAGGAACATATAAAGCACTAGGATACAGTAAAAAGGTGATCGCATTCAAATATATAGCATATGCATTAATTGCTTCGGTTACTGGAGGAATAGCAGGCTGTATCATAGGTCTTAAACTGTTTCCGCTTGTAATATATAATTCTTGGAATATAATATACCAGCTTCCGCCAATAGTGTACGACAGCCACATACTTCTTTCAATTATAGCCATTACAAGCATGGTTTTAGTAACAGTTATAGCAGCTCTTTTTTCATGCTACAGTGAGTTAGAAGAGGTTCCATCAGAGCTTATGCGTCCGAAAGCACCTAAGAGCGGTAAGAAAATCCTTCTTGAGCATATTACATTTATATGGAAACACATGTCATTCACAATGAAGGTTACTATGCGTAATCTGTTCCTGTATAAGAAGAGATTTCTTATGACTGTTGTAGGGATTGCAGGCTGTACGGCACTTATGACAGCAGGCTTTGGTATTAAGAACAGTATTGAATGTCTTATCCATAACCAGTACGGTGAACTTATACATTATGACAGTGTTGCCACATTTACAGCTGGGGTTACACAGGAGGAAATAGATAATCTTAAAGGGGACATGTCAGCAGACGGACACATTGCAGATTATTTATTAAACTGTGGTTATTCTGATGATGTTAAGAGTGCTGAAGATACAGAGACAGCAGAATATGTCATAGTTGATGATAAGAATGCATTTAAAGATTATGTGACATTAAGAACAAGAAGAAAGCATAATGATGTTGCTCTTGAAGATTCAGGCGTTGTTATCACTGAAAAGCTCTCCAAAGATTTAGGGGTAAAGAAAGGTGATAAAATCACAGTAACATCATCCGCTGGAAAGCAGTCAGAGGCTGTTGTATCCGGCATTACAGAAATGTATGTTAATCATTATATATATATAAGTACAGAATATTATAATGAACTTTTTGGAAATGTCCCTGATAACAACAGGGTGCTTATAAAGATTAACGGAGATGTAAGCGAAACTGAAAGTTATATGGGAGATGAATACCTTACAAGAGATTATATTAAGGGTGTGGGCTTCCTTAATGCTAATGTCACACGATTTGAGAATATGATACAGTCACTTGACCTGGTAACATGGGTACTTATAATATCAGCAGGTCTGCTTGCATTCGTTGTGTTATATAATCTTACAAATGTTAATATATCGGAGAGAAGAAGAGAAATTGCAACTATTAAGGTCCTTGGTTTCTTTGACCCGGAGGTAGGCATGTATGTGTACCGTGAGAATATATTCCTTACACTAATCGGTGGTGTGTTCGGAATATTCTTAGGAAGACTTCTTCATATATACATAATGCTTACTGTAGAGATGGATGCACTAATGTTTGGATATGCTATTAAACCGACAACATATATATATTCATATCTTATCACACTGATTTTCTCAGTTATAGTTAATCTGGCCATGTATGGAAGGTTAAAGAAGCTTCCTATGGTCGAATCTTTAAAGTCAGTAGAATAAAACGGACAGCCCTTTCATATATTGTGAAAAACAATAGTGAAGGGGCTTGTTTTTGTATGACGAATCACTCTATAAAATCCTCCCGGATGAATTAATTAAAGACATTGGAATATATGCAGGATTACAGCATGTCAGGGAAATACGTCTTCGTATAGGAAGACTGCCTGCTGCCATATGCGATAATGGCGAACATATGGGAACCAGACCTGTAGATGAACATATGATAACAAGAATACTGTCAATAGCAACTAATTATTCATCTTATGCTTATGAATCCTGTATAGCAAATGGATTTCTGACAATTAAAGGCGGACACAGAATTGGACTTGGCGGACAGGTTATATGGGAGAATGGAAAAGTAAAGAATTTCTCTCATGTGACATTCATGTGTATAAGAATTGCTAAACAGATGAAAGGCTGCGCTGATAATATAATGAATGAGCTTTTAAAAGACGGGTTAAAGCACACTGTTATAATATCACCGCCGGGCTTTGGAAAAACAACACTACTTAGAGACATTATAAGACAGTTATCTGATAAATATAGAAAAAATGTGGTTTTAATTGACGAACGATGTGAAATAGCGGCATGTGTAAACGGAGTTCCATGTAATGATATTGGCTGCAGGACAGATGTTCTGGATGGTTGTAATAAACTTACGGGAGTATATATGGCTGTTCGCTCGCTTAGTCCTCAGGTTGTAGCAATGGATGAGATTGGCGGTGAAGATGATATTAAAGCTGTAAAATACTGCATTAAAACTGGATGCACTGTAATAGGAACTGCACATGGAAGCAGTATATATGATACAGATGAAAGACTTACAGGTCTTTTTGCAAAAAGTGGATTTAAGAGAGCTGTAATATTGGAAAAATGTGGGGAGGCAGGAAAATGTCTGGATATATAGGCGGAATATTAATACTTTCAGGCTGTTTTATGTATGGTCTTTCATACAGCCAGAGATTAAAGAACAGGATAATAATATTAAAAGACATGGTAAGAATGCTTTCCGTCATGAATAATCATATTGGATATTCACTTATAGATATGACGCAGATATTTGAACGTCTTGGAGATTTTGACATGTGTTCATATGTCAGGGATTTTACCGGATACATATGCGAAGCATTGAATAAATCGGACATTGATACATTTGCATTGATATGGAATGAGGCTGCTGATAAAGCATTTGCAGAAATACTTGGCAAAAGACAGCTGGAGATTATAAAAGAGGCAGGTTCTATAAGCACATTTATTGACAAGGACAGTCAGATAAAACTTATACAGTCTGTTGTGTGTGAACTTAATGAGGAACTTGATGTGGTTAAGACCAATGCGGCAGGAAAGATGAAGGCTTATATCGTTACAGGAATATCAGCAGGACTTATACTCGTGATTGTACTTATATGAATCGGAGGTGAAGTATGGAGGTAAGCATAATATTCAAGATTGCGGCGGTAGGCATAGTTGTTTCAATACTTAACCAGATACTAAAGCATAATGGAAGAGATGACCAGGCAGCGCTTACCGCACTGGCAGGACTTCTTATTGTCATCTACTGGATATTACCTTATATACTTGAATTGTTTACTACCATGAAGAAGCTTTTTGAATTGTGATAGGGGGTGGTACATATTAATGTGTTGTCGCTTTCGGTGTGTGCAGTTACAGGTGTGATTCTTGCTCTGGTTTTGAAAAGTACAGGCTCTTCAATGGGAAACTTTGTATCAATTGTTCTGTGTGTAGGAACTGCAATGCTTGTATTTAATGGGCTTATATCCGTGTACACAAGAATCAATATGTTTACTGCAGGTATCAATCAGGAATATATAAAGCTGATAGTCAAAGTTATAGGTATATCGTATGTAACAGAAATATCATCAAATATATGTAAAGAAAATGGATTTGCCGCACTTGCGTCAGCTATGGAAATATACGCCAGAATTTCTGTTGCAGGCTTATGCATACCGGTTATAGTAACACTTTTTGAAATTGTTTCAGAGGAAATTGTCTGACTAAGAAAATAATTGCCTTTATGATAGCGTTTCTGGCGGTGCTCATCATACAGAAGACATATATATATGCACAGGATGATAATACATTTAATTATGATTCGCTGATAGATGAAGCAGATTACAGTGGGATAGACAGTACGCTTGATGATTATGGCTGGCAGGGTACATCTTTTAAAGAACTTGTCAGGTCTGTTGCCAGTTCGGACACTAACATAGGCTTTAACTTTACCGGCACAGTGACAGAAGCAATAATTGCCAACAGAACAGTTCTGGTACAGATATTACTTTTATCTATATGTGCAATGTTTCTTACTGTTCTTGATAAAAATGCATCTGATTCAGCGATGCTTTTTATATCATTCATTCTTATGACGCTGATAGTTGCAGTATTTATTAATGCTGCAAGGACAGGATATGAATGTGTTCAGATGTCAATTGATATATACAAAGCCCTCTGTCCGGTATTTTTTCCAGCAGTTGCATATTCGTGTGGGGCATCAAGTGCTGCAGCGTATTATGAGATAATTCTTTTTCTTATGTACATAGTCAATGTTCTTGTGAAAAATGTTCTTATGAGAGCTGATTATATATATATGATATTAGGCATGTTTGATACATTTAGTGAAAAAGATAAGTTTAACAAAATGTGCCAGCTTATAACAAAGATTATAAAACTGTCAGTAAAAGGAATGCTTATGTTTTTTCTGGGACTTAATGGGATAAAAAGTCTTATTCTTCCATTAAGCGACTCGCTTAAAATGTCCGTTTTATTCAAAGCTGTTTCTATGATTCCTGGCATTGGAAACAGTGCACAAACTGTATCTAAGACAATTGTAGGGTCTGCTGTGCTTGTTAAGAATTCTATTGGTGTGGCTGCGGTTATTGTTATGGCTGTAACAATAGGAATTCCGATTCTCAAACTTGTTGTCATGGCGTTCTTATATCAGATTCTTGGAGCAGTATTAGAACCTGTGGCAGACAGCCGTATAGTAAAAGCAGTTCTTGTTCTGTCAGAAAGTCTTGAGAATATGATATATATGATTGCTGTCACAGTTGTTCTTATGTGCCTTACAATGGCAATTATATGCTTTGCAACTAATATTAATCTATATGTTTAAATGTGGTAACGTGCAATGACAGGTATTATTAACTGGTTTAAAACAATATTTATTCTTGAAATCACAGGAGAGATTGCACTAAAGCTTGTGCCACTAAAGTATAAGGAATTCATAGCATTTGTAATGAAACTGATACTTGTAACGGCGATAATAATTCCGCTGCTTAATATTAAGAATGCGGATATAAGTGAGATTACAGATGGCATAAGTAATGGACTTAAAACATATTCTAAGGAGAACGATAATGTCTCACAGGCTTTATATAATACTGCAGACAAGAAAACGGCTGAAAAAATTATAAGCTCAGATATTAATAGCACAGCAGCTTCTTATGGTCTGGAAGCTGTTTATGTAAAATGCAGCTTCACATCAGACATGACAGCGGTCAGTATGATAAATGTATATGTTAAAGATAACAGCATTGCAGGCAATGATAATATTGGCAGATTAAGAACAGATATAGCTGACAGGTATGGAGTATCTGTAGAACAGGTAGATATCAGGGAGGCAGGCGAAAGTGGTTAATGATGGTAAAAATGAAGCATTTTTTACAGGATTACTGAATAAAACAAAGAAAGATAAAATATTTATAGTAATACTGGCAGGGATACTTATGATGGTGATTGCAATGCCAACAAAAAGTTCATCTGCAAAAAGTTATACATCAGGTCCGGTTATATCCTCCAACTCAGATGATTATGAAAAAAATCTTGGGGAAGAATTGCAGCAGATGCTTGAAAATACTGATGGTGTTGGAAAAGTTAAAGTTCTTCTTAAGACCACGGATGATAAAGAAGTTATAGGAGTATTAGTTGTATGTGAGGGAGGTGATGACAAGAATCTTGTAGCATATATTACGGATGCGATAAATGGCCTTTTAGGTGTTCCTGTACATAAAATTAAAGTGATGAAAATGTCGGAATAATTATTTTGGAGGCAGTTTTGAAAAGAATTAAAAAGAATCATATTATAATTACGGCACTTGCTATAATGATAGCTGCTGCCGGGTATATTAATTATGCGGGTGATCTTAATAATATAATTAAAATCAAAGATAAAGAAAGTTCCGCTGTTTCTTCTGATAACGTAACAACTGATAATAATCTGGCTGATGAGGATACAGATTTTACAGATGAGCCAGGAACTGTTATACTTACATCAGCAGGAATAAAGTCGGAGGCAGTAGCCGCTGCCAGATTAAACAGGGAACAGATCAGGGCTTCAAGCCTTGAGAATCTTCAGAGTATCGTCAATGACACCAATATGACAGAGGATGCAAAGAAATCAGCTGTTGACGAGCTTGCGAAGCTTGAAGACAGTGCAGATAAAGAGACAGCTATAGAATTATTACTGTCAGCTAAGGGTTTTGATTCTTCAGTAGTTACTGTATCTGATACCAATGTGGATGCTGTTATTAATGTATCAGAGCTTTCAGATACAGATAAAGCTCAGATTGAAGATATTATTAAAAGAAAAACTGGTTTTGCTGCGGATAAGATAACAATAAATATTTGCAATAATTAGTGTTTATGTTATAATCTTTTTAACTTTGAGTTAAATATGAATATATGGAGGACGGTTATGACAAAAGAGTTTGAAGATAGAGGTACAACTTATTCTATACATGAGAATGTTAATATTGGTGAAGTTAAGGTAGCTGATGAAGTTGTAGCTATTATAGCTGGTCTTGCCGCTACAGAGGTTGAAGGTGTTGACAGCCTTGGCGGTAATATTACTAATGAAATAGTGAGCAAACTTGGAATGAAGAATCTTTCTAAGGGTGTTAAGGTAACAGTTGAAGAGTCAAATGTCCTTGTAGATATAACACTTAATCTTAAGTATGGAACACAGATACCAGCTGTTTCAGCTAAGGTTCAGGAAAAGGTTAAGTCTGCAATAGAGACAATGACAGGACTTTCAGTTACAGAGGTCAACATTAAGGTTGCCAGTGTTAATGTAGAAAATTAAATTCAGGAGTTAAAAGATGACAAGATCTACAATGAGGGAGCATATTTTTAAGTTATTATTCAGAGCTCCTTATATCGATAACAAAGATGAGTATGATGAGCAGATTGATCTGTATTTTTCAGATGCAGATATGGTAGATGCGTCACATCTTAAGGAAGAAGAATACCAATACATCAAGAATAAGACATTAGCAATAGCAGAACTTATACCCGAACTTGATGAGAAAATTGATTCTGTATCAGAAGGATGGCCAACAAGCCGTCTTGGAAAGACAGAGCTCTCCATTATGAGACTTGCTGTGTATGAGATGCTTTATGATGAGGATATTCCTACTAATGTAGCACTCAATGAAGCTGTTGAACTTTCCAAGAAGTATGGCTCAGCAGACAGCACAGCAGCCTTTGTTAATGGTGTATTAGGTAAGTTAATCAAAGAATAATGCAGTTCTTTTGCATGTAAAGTGAGGATATATGGCTGGAGTATATACTGTAAAGCAGGTGAATTCCTATATTAAGAATATGTTTAAGCAGGATTTTCTGCTTAACTCAGTTTCTGTTAAGGGGGAGATATCTAATTGCAAGTATCATACCTCCGGTCATATTTATTTTACATTAAAAGATGCTGATGCGGCACTTTCTGTCATTATGTTTGCAAGTCAGGCTGCAAAGCTTGTATTTAAGTTAAAGGATGGAATGTCAGTTGTTGTATCAGGAAGAGTTGATGTGTTTGATGCAGCGGGTAAATATCAGTTATATGCCAATACTGTGCAACAGGAAGGTATTGGAGAACTGTACCAGAAGTTTGAACAGTTAAAACAATATTATGAGGATATGGGATATTTTGCCAGGGAATATAAAAGACCACTTCCTGCATTTACTAAAAAATTAGGTGTTGTTACATCTAAGACAGGTGCAGCAGTTCAGGATATTATGAACATTTCTAAAAGGCGTAACCCTTATATCCAGATTGTACTTTATCCTGCATATGTTCAGGGAGAGCATGCAAAGCAGTCAATTGTAAGCGGAATTACAAGACTTGATAAGATGGGGCTTGACTGTATTATAGTAGGACGAGGCGGCGGTTCAATAGAAGATTTATGGGCTTTTAATGAACCAGAGGTTGTAGAAGCAGTGTTTAACGCATCAACACCGATAATATCGGCTGTAGGTCATGAGACAGATTTTACACTTACAGATTTTGTGGCTGATATGAGAGCACCTACACCTTCTGCAGCGGCAGAGCTTGCCGTTACAGAAACAGCGGCTGTTGAGAACAGAATATATGAATATGAAAGACGGTTAAAGCAACAGATAATGTATTCATTGTCTGCAAAAAGAGACTATCTTGAAAGATTAAAGCTCCAGATGGAATATCTTAACCCTGTCAATCAGATATATGATAAAAGACAGCGGCTCATGAATATTGAAGATAAGCTGAACATGTTAATAAAAAGATGTGCGGCAGATAATAGAAACAGACTACGTCTGTATGCTTCAAGACTTGAGGGCTTAAGTCCTCTAAAAAAGCTTGATATGGGCTATGGCTATATTGAGAATTCTGAAGGTAACAGAATTGTATCAGCCGGTCAGGTGTCGTCAGATGATGAAATCACAGTTTATCTTAAAGATGGAAGCATCAGATCTAAGGTTATCGAGGTAGGGAAAGTATGGCAAAAACATTAGAGCAGTCATTCGAAAGACTTGAAGAAATAATTGCACAGATGGAAAAATCAGACACAACACTTGATGCATCATTTAAAATGTATCAGGAGGGGATGAAGCTTGTTGAAAGCTGTAATAACCAGCTTGACAAGATTGAGAAACAAATCATAGTTTTGAATGATGATGGAGAAAATGACGATGAATGATTTTAAGAATGAATTGGAACAGGAAGTAGAATTTATTAATGATTTGATATCAAGATATCTTCCTGATGAGACAGGACTTGATAAAAAAATAAGAGAAGCTATGAATTACAGCGTCAATGCAGGTGGCAAAAGAGTAAGACCTATGCTTATGCTTGAGGTGTATAAGCTGTGTGGAGGTGATGACTGTCAGGTTGTCTATCCATTTATGGCGGCTTTAGAATGTATTCATTCATATTCTCTTGTACATGATGATCTTCCGGCAATGGATAATGACGATTACAGAAGAGGAAGACTTACAACACATAAGATGTTCGGAGAGGATTTTGGAATACTTGCAGGAGACGGACTTCTTAATCTTGCTTATGAGATTATGGCTGATGCACTTATATCAGGTGAAGGAGATATGGCGGCGAAAGCTAAGGCAATGGAAGTTATTGCAAGAAAAGCAGGAATAAAAGGCATGGTTGGCGGACAGGCTGTTGATGTTGAACTTACAGGAAAAGCATTATCAGATGAACAGCTTGATTTTATATTCAGATTAAAGACAGGTGCATTGATTGAAGCTGCATTTCTTGCAGGAGCATATCTTGCAGGCTGTGATGAGAAAACGGCTGACAGATTATGCAGGGCAGCATCACTTATAGGATTTTCGTTCCAGATTAGAGATGATATACTTGATGTGACGAGTTCACTTGAGGAACTTGGAAAGCCAGTATTTTCTGATGAAAAGAATAATAAAACAACTTATGTTACTTTATATGGAATGGAAAAAGCTGAAGCGGATGTACAATCTATGTCTGATGAAGCTTTAGATATAATTAAGAGCGTGGGAAAGAATGAATTTTTAGAGGAATTCGTTCTTAACCTTATACACAGAAATAAATAAAGCAGGTGTATTATGATTCTTGAAAAGATAAATAAACCAAATGATATAAAACAATTATCTCCAATTGAATATAATCAGCTTGCAGATGAAATCCGGGGATTTCTTATAGAAAAAATTAGTAAAACAGGAGGACATCTCGCATCTAATCTTGGTGTTGTAGAGCTTACGATGGCACTTCATCTGGCTTTTAATCTTCCACAGGATAAGCTTATATGGGATGTAGGTCATCAGTCTTATACGCATAAGATTCTTACCGGAAGAAAGAATCAGTTTGATCAGTTAAGAAAATTTGGTGGAATGAGCGGTTTCCCTAAAAGAAATGAAAGTCATTTTGATGCATTTGATACAGGACACAGCTCAACATCAATATCAGCGGGATTAGGACTTGTTAAAGCAAGAGATTTAAAGAATGAGCATTACAGTGTTGTGTCTGTTATAGGAGATGGTGCACTTACAGGTGGAATGGCCTATGAGGCACTTAATAATGCTTCTTCTCTTAAGACTAATTTTATTATTGTATTGAATGATAATACAATGTCTATAGCAAAAAATGTTGGCGGTGTACCACATATGCTTAGTAATATAAGGTCATCTGATTCGTATTATGACCTTAAGGAAAATGTGACTAATACTCTGTATAAGCTTCCGGGTGGAGACCATATTGTAGACAAAATCAAGAAAACTAAAAGCAATCTTAAGCAGATGATACTTCCAGGTCAGATGTTTGAAAGCATGGGAATATCTTATCTTGGTCCGGTTAATGGACATGATATTGAAAAACTGATTAAAGTGTTCCATGTTGCCAAGCGAATAAATGGAGCAGTTATCATCCATGTTGTAACACACAAAGGACACGGTTATAAACCAGCAGAGCGTAATCCGGCTAAATTTCACGGAATAGGACCTTTTGATATTGCTACAGGCAAAGAGTTAAAAGCTTCTGATAAGCCAACTTATTCTGATGTATTTTCAGAAACAATATGCCAGCTTGCTAAGAAAGACAAGCAGATAGTAGCTGTAACGGCAGCCATGCCTGATGGCACAGGACTTGCCAAATTTTCCAAATGGTTTCCAGAAAGATTCTTTGATGTTGGAATTGCTGAGGAGCATGCAGTCACATTCTCTGCAGGAATGGCGGCAGGCGGCCTTAAACCTGTATTTGCGGTTTATTCCTCATTTTTACAGAGAGCATATGACCAGATACTTCACGATGTGTGTATCCAGCATCTTCATGTAGTATTTGCAATTGACAGGGCAGGACTTGTTGGAAGTGATGGTGAAACGCATCAGGGTATATTCGACCTTTCATTTCTGACTTCAATCCCGAACATGACTGTTATGGCACCTAAGAATGGCAGTGAACTTTCAGCAATGCTTAAATTTGCACTGCTTAACTTTAATTCACCGATTGCAATAAGATATCCAAGAGGTCAGGCGTATGATGGTCTTGAAGAGTACAATGCACCAATCAGGTACGGAAAAGCCGAGATGATTATTGAAGAGTCTGACATTGCACTTGTTGCAGCAGGCAATATGCTTATTACGGCACAGGATGTAAGAGATAAGCTTAAAGAAAAGGGTTATAATATAACAATTGTCAATGCACGTTTTATCAAGCCAGTTGATACTGATATGCTTGACAGATTATCAGAGTCACACAGACTTATAGTTACAATGGAAGAGAATGTTTTATCAGGTGGCTTTGGCGAAGCGGTCTGTCAATATTATGATGATACCTGCAATGACATAGATGTGCTTAATATTGCACTGCCAGATGATTATGTTGAACATGGCAATGTTGATATTCTGCGACGGGAATCAGGTGTTGATAAAGACAGTGTTGTTGCGAAGATACTTAACAGATGGGCAAATGTATTGAATAAGGATAAGAGTAATGAGTAAAGAAAGATTAGATGTTTTATTAGTTAATAAAGGGCTTGCGACTTCAAGAGAGAAGGCAAAAGCTATTATTATGTCCGGTAATGTATATGTTGACGGACAGAAGGAAGACAAGGCTGGTCAGTCATTTCCAGATACTGCAGTGATAGAAGTCCGCGGAACAACCCTTAAGTATGTTAGCCGTGGTGGTCTTAAGCTTGAGAAAGCTATGCAGAATTTTGATGTGACGCTTGAAGGTAAGGTATGTATGGATGTAGGTTCATCAACAGGTGGATTCACTGACTGCATGCTTCAGAATGGCGCAATTAAAGTGTATGCTGTTGATGTAGGACATGGACAGCTTGACTGGAAGTTACGCAATGATGAGAGAGTTGTATGCATGGAGAAAACTAATATCCGTTATGTAACACTTGATGATGTTGCAGACAGAATACAGTTTTCAAGTATAGATGTATCATTTATCTCACTTACCAAGGTACTTACTCCTGTAAGGAATCTTCTTACAGATGATGGCCAGATAGTATGTCTTATCAAGCCGCAGTTTGAAGCAGGACGTGAGAAGGTAGGAAAGCATGGCGTTGTAAGAGATAAAGATGTTCATATAGAAGTAATCAATAAAGTTATTGATTATGCAATGTCAATAGGATTTGAAATCCTTAATCTTGAGTTCAGTCCTGTTAAGGGACCTGAAGGGAATATTGAGTATCTGCTGCATTTGCAGAAAATTGCAGAACCACAGATAAAGGAAATTCCATTTATTGTAGAAAACGTAGTTGAAAAAGCTCACGAAGTATTGTAATATATATTTAATTCTTTTCGTATACCAAATGAGGTTCAGCATGAAATATTTTTATATTGTTACTAACAGGTTTAAAGATCCTGATGGTGTTAATACAAGAAAGATTGCACATTTTTTACGCTCAAAAGGAGCTGAATGTGTATGCCAGATAGAACAGGAAGAGGCATTTAATACAACAGGATCATATAGTGATGTAAGACTGGTTCCTGATAATACTGAATGTGTTATTGTTCTTGGAGGTGATGGTACACTTATTCAGGCATCAAGAGAGTTGTCTGAGAAGGATATTCCTTTTATAGGCGTTAACATCGGAACTCTTGGTTATCTTACAGACACAGATATGTCAAGCTTTGAGGAGACATTAGAGAGTCTTCTTAGAGACGATTATGAGATTGACAGACGCATGATGCTTGATGGATGTATATATCGCGGTGAAGAACGCATTTTTTCTGATATGGCACTTAATGATGTTGTAATTAACAGAAATGGTGCTTTAAGAATTATTGATTTTGATATATATGTCAATGGCGAGTATCTTAATACATATTCGGCTGATGGGGTAATTGTTTCGACCGCAACAGGATCGACAGCGTACAGTCTGTCAGCAGGAGGACCTATAATACAGCCGACAGCAAGACTTATAATGGTAACACCTATATGTCCGCATTCGCTTAATCAGAGAAGTATTATATTTGCTGCTGATGATGAGATTATGATTGAGATGAAGGATAATAAAAGCTCATCAGGAAGAAGAACCGGCTCTCTTAAGAATGACAGTGCAAGAGTTGCCACATTTGATGGAGAAAACTTCTGTGAAGTCGTAACGGGGGACAGAATTGTTATTACGCAGTCAGAACGTATATCAAAATTTGTCAAGACAAGCAGGATTTCATTCTTAGAGAGGATAAGAAACAAAATGTAGTTGGTGATAATTATGAAAACAGACAGACATAAAAAGATATTAGAAGTAATTGACAGATACGAAGTTGGAACACAGGAAGAGCTTGCAAAAATTCTTAATGATGAGGGATATAATGTTACGCAGGCTACTGTTTCAAGAGATATAAGAGAGCTTAATCTGTCAAAAGTTTCTGTGGATGGTAAAAGAACAAGGTATGCAACACTTACAAAGGATAAACCTGTTGCAAGTGATAAATTTTTAACGGTTCTTAAAGAAGGCTTTGTATCAATGGATATGGCACAAAATATTCTTGTTATTAAGACTGCACCTGGAATGGCAATGGCTGTATGTGCAGCAATAGATGCACTTGAATGGAATGAAATTGTCGGTTCTATTGCAGGCGATGACACTATCATGTGTGCGGTAAGGACTGTTAATGATACATTGCTTGTTATGAACAAGATTAAGAAGCTTATTAAGAACAATTAATAGACAGAATTGAAAGGCAGGGTATGTTAGTTAATTTACATGTTAAGAATCTTGCACTTATAGAAGAAGAGAATATTGATTTTGATGAAGGACTTAATATACTTTCAGGTGAAACCGGTGCAGGTAAATCAATTATTCTTGGTTCTATTAATGCAGCATTGGGAAGCAAGACATCACCTGATTTTATAAGATCAGGATGTGAATATGGTCTTTCAGAGATAACATTTGCAATACCAGAAGATAAGATTGAACGAATTAAAGAACTTGGTGTTATATCATGTGATGACGGTGAACTTGTTATTTCAAGGAAAATCATGTCAAATCGTTCACAGATTAAGGTTAATGGACAGTCTTTTACATCCGCCCAGACCAGAGTTCTTGCACATGAACTAATTGATATTCACGGACAACATGATAACCAGCTGCTTATGGATGAGAGTAATCATTTATCTGTTATTGATGCTTATGATAACAGCATTATTCCACTTCTTGATTCGTATAAAGACTGCTATAAAGAATATGCTATATGTAGAAAAGCATATGAAAGTCTTTCTGGTGACGATGAATCAAGAATTAAAGAGATGGCTTTTCTTCAATATGAAATCAATGAGCTTGAATCAGCAGCTTTAAAACCGGGCGAAGATGAACGGGTTGAAAGTGATTACCGAAGAATGAGTAACTTCCAGAAAATTGCAGGAAATCTTTCTGAGATATCGATGCTTCTTTCAGAAAGTGACAATAATCTTAGTGATATGGCAGGTGCAGCATTAAAGAATATGATGGCTGCAAGCGAATATGATGAGTCTTTGAAAGATAACTGTGATATTCTATCTGATATTGAGAATCTTATATCAGATGTGGCTCATAACCTTTCATCTTATATGGATGATTTTACATTTGACCAGTCTGAATTCAATGCACTTGAAGAAAGACTTGATTTAATTAATTCTCTTAAGATGAAATATGGCAATTCGATTGAAGATATTTTATCTGTTCTTGATGATAAGAAACAGAAGTTATCTGAATATGAAAATTATGATGAAGTTGTTGTTGCAAGAAAAGCTGAATATGACAAAGCTTATAAAAAGCTTATGAATGCGGCTTCTCTTTTAAGCAGCCAGAGAAAGAAAACAGCTCTCGGTTTTTCGCAGGATATAACAAACGCCTTAAAACAGCTTAATTTTCTTGATGTAAGATTCGAAGCTGAATTTGAGGAGAAAAATCCTGATTCTGCCGGAATTGATAATATCAGATTCATGATATCAACTAATCCAGGTGAAGATATGAAGCCTTTATCAAAGATTGCATCAGGAGGTGAATTATCAAGAATTATGCTTGCAATTAAAAGCGTAATGGCAGAGACAGATATATCCAAAACACTGATATTTGATGAGATTGATGCAGGAATCAGCGGAAAGACGGCACAGCTTGTTGCTGAGAAGCTTAACACACTGGCGAAAACTCATCAGATAATATGCATTACGCATCTTCCTCAGATTGCTGCAATGGCTGATAATCACTATGTTATTGAGAAGTCTACTAAAGACAACCGGACAATAAGTAATATTACACAGTTATCATATGATGAAAGTGTTAATGAAATCTCCAGAATGCTTGGAGGTTCAGTTATTACAGATGCGGTTATATCTAACGCAAAAGAATTGAAAAATATGGCACAACTCGCCAAAAAGAGCTGAATACAATATCAACGTTAATTTACATTAATACCCTTTTTTAAAAAGTATTTCATCTGTTAATACTAATCTTAGAAGGATGGTGGAGTAAGATGAGTAGATTTAAAAAAGGGTTATTTTATGCCAGTTTTCTGGTTTTGTGTATGGTCTTTACAGCATATATATACTACGATTCAATCAAGAAAAAGATTCCTGATAAATTATATATATACACACAAGATAAGGCTGTTTTCTCAATGGATATTCCGGTTGTCGGAACGGTATATGACAGCAGTAATAATATGTGTGCAGATAATATTGATTTCAGCAGAGATGTTACTTTCCAGTCAGGATATACAGGGCAGTATTATGTAGATTATAAACTTTTCGGACTTCTTCCTGTTGCAAGGACACATATGGAGGTTGTCAATGAAAAGTATGTTTATTCTGGCGGCTTTCAGGTCGGCATATATCTTAAATGTAATGGTGTATATGTTGTTAACACAGAAACAATATGCACATATGATGGTCAGAATATTGTTCCTGCCAAAGGAAAGATTAATAAAGGTGATTATATAATTAAAGTTAATGGCTTTAAGACAGATACGAAAGAACAGCTTTCACAGGCAGTGTCAGAATCTACGGGAAATAGTATGGATATAACTGTCAGGCGGAACGGACAGGACATTGATGTACAGGTTGAGCCTGTAAAAAATGTTGCAGGAGAATATAAACTTGGAATCTGGGTTAAAGATGATACACAAGGTGTTGGAACTGTTACTTATGTGTGTGAAGATGGCACATTTGCCGCATTAGGACATGGAATATCAGATAACGAAACAGGGAAGGTACTTGATATAAAAGATGGCATGATATACAGAACAAGGATTCTGTCTATTATACCTGGAAAAAATGGAGAGCCGGGAGAGCTTCTTGGTACTATTGATTATAGAGAGGACAACATAGGAAGTATAAGACGTAATACTGATAAAGGCATATATGGTGAAAATGCGTACTCTTTATATAAGGAGTATTCACCTGAACTGATGAAAGCAGCCGGGTCATATGAAGCTTCAAAAGGAACAGCATATGTAAGGTTTTATAACAATGGCAGTTTTCATGATTATGAAATTGATATAACAGATTTAAAGTATGGCGATTCTAAGAATATAACATTTAAAGTGACATCAGGAGAGCTTCTCAAGCTGACTAATGGAATTGTTCAGGGGATGAGTGGAAGCCCGATTATTCAGAATGGAAAGATAATTGGGGCTGTCACACATGTATTTGTTGATGATTCTACTTGCGGATATGGTATATTTATTGATAGAATGCTTGATAAAGACTAAAAGAAACTAACAAAGAAAAGGATTATAATACGATGGAAAGAGAGAAATTTGGCAGCAGACTTGGATTCATACTTATAAGTGCAGGCTGCGCAATCGGAATTGGAAATGTATGGCGTTTTCCATATGTTGCAGGCAATAATGGAGGTGGAATATTCGTTTTATTATATATGTTATTCCTTCTTATGTTTGGAATCCCTGTACTATCAATGGAACTTACAATGGGAAGAGCTTCTAAAAGCAGTATAATAAGAGCGTATCATGAACTGGAGCGACCTGGACAGAAGTGGCATATTCATGGATATCTTGGAATGATAGGCAATTATATACTTTTATTCTTCTATACTACTGTTTCAGGATGGATGTTAGGATATTTTATCAAGTATGTAACTGGTGATATCACTAAAAATACTGACAGTTCGCAGATGTTTGCAGATGTAACTGCTAATCCATGGATAATGTTTGTATGGATGGCAGTAATAGTTCTTATTGCGGTTATTGTTTGCAGTATGGGACTTCAGAATGGCGTAGAAAAGATTACAAAATATATGATGCTTATTCTTCTTGGACTTATTGTTGTGCTTGCAATCCACAGTCTTACGCTTGATGGTGCCGGAAAAGGAATGCAATATTTTCTTGTTCCCGATATGAATAAGATAGAAGCGGTTGGTATTGGAAATATTATTATTGAGGCAATGAAGCAGGCATTTTTCACTTTAAGTGTCGGAATGGGCTCGATGATGATATTTGGAAGCTATATTGGTAAAGAACGCGCGCTTGTAGGAGAGGGGATACAGATTACATTACTTGACACATTTGTTGCAATTATGTCAGGAGTTATCATATTTCCAGCATGTATGTCATATAATATACCAACAGACAGTGGTCCAAGCCTTATATTTGTCACACTTCCAAAGGTGTTCGAACATATGTCAGGTGGAAGATTCTGGGGCGCAATGTTTTTCCTTTTTATGACATTTGCGGCATTATCCACAGTTATTGCTGTTCTGGAGAATATTATTGCGTGCAATATGGAGGCATTTGGATGGAACCGTAAGAAAGCAGGTGTAATTAACCTGTTTATTATAATTATCATGAGTATTCCATGCATTCTTGGTTTCAATGTATTAAGCGGATTTACACCGCTTGGCGCTGGAACAAACGTGCTTGATCTTGAAGATTTTCTTGTAAGCAGTCTTATTCTCCCTATAGGAAGCCTTGTTATACTTCTTTTCTGCACAACTAAGCTTGGCTGGGGATATGATAATTATATGAATGAAGTTAATACAGGAAAGGGTATCGGCATGCCTAAAATTTTAAAGTTTTATCTTAAATATATCCTTCCTCTGGTTATTTTATTCATTATTATTGATGGATTAATTTAATAATCATAAAAGCCGTGTCGAATTTTGTCGAATGCTGTTATTTCTTGCGATAAAAAGTGCTTGCAGACTGCTTCTGTTAAAACTATACTAATTATTGTGAAGTTGATATGTCGGATTATTTAATTTTCACATTATGAAAGGGCTTGAATGTATGGAGAGGACTAAAATAGCTATCGCAGATGATAATCAGAGTATTCTGGAGGCATTAAAGAATGTAATTGATGAAGAAGATGACATGAGAATTGTTGGAACTGCTAATAATGGTGCAGATACCGTAAAAATGATTCATGAGAGCCAGCCAGATGTTGTTTTGCTTGATCTTATAATGCCTGGAATAGATGGAATTACTGTTATGGAAAAGATAAAGGCAGACAAGACATTAGATTCCAAACCGGACTTTATTGTAATAAGCGCTGTTGGCAGAGACAGTGTTACTGAGGATGCATTTAATGTTGGAGCAGCATATTACATAATGAAACCATTTGACAATGAAGTTCTGGTTAACAGAATACGATATATAAGGAATCAGCACAACAAAGTGAATGTAAAAGCAGTACCTAGAGAACCAGTTTCGATTACAGACAGAAATCTTGAGACAGATATAACAAATATAATTCATGATATTGGGATTCCGGCACATATTAAAGGTTATCAATATCTTAGGGATTCAATTACTTTATCAGTAAAAGATGCAGAAGTTATAAACAGTGTAACAAAAGTACTTTACCCTTCTATTGCAAAAAAATACGAAACTACACCTAGCAGGGTAGAAAGAGCTATAAGACATGAAATTGAAGTTGCATGGAATCGTGGTAATACAGATACACTGAATGATCTGTTTGGGTATACTATTAATTGTGGAAAAGGAAAGCCGACCAATTCAGAATTTATTGCATTGATTTCGGATAAAATCCGTCTGCAGTACAATATTAGATAATATTTAATATAAAAATGTTCACATATTTTTCATGTATATTTAATTGTAAAGCCTTGATAAATAGCTGCTTTTATATTATAATTACAAAATCGTAAACGATTTTTAACAATTTTGTAATAATTAATTTGGTTGAGGTTATATATGCGTAAGAGAATATTTAAAGGCTTTGCAGCCGTGTTATTATCATCTACATTAACGGTATCCACAGTGTTTGCAGTATTTGCAGATGATGTTGATAAGTTAAAGCAGCAAAAGCAGCAGACACAACAGGAGCTGGATAATCTTCAGGATCAGTGGGCTTATCTGTTACAACAGATGGATGAACTGGAACTTAAGATGGCTAATAAATCTGACGAAATAGATGCAGCTAATGTAAAACTTGAAGAGGCAGAGAAGATTCAGTCAGCACAATATGAGGATATGAAGCTTCGTATCAAGTATATGTATGAAGACCAGTCTGTATCATTAGCTGAAGTTTTTCTTACTTCATCAGACATGAGTACAATGCTTAACAAAGCTGTGTATATGCAGGAAGTTTATAATTATGACAGAAACAAACTTGATGAAATGGCTCAGACAGCCAGTGAAATCAAGGAACTCAAGGAAAAACTTGAAAGTGATAAGCATGAACTTGATGAAGCACAGACACAGCTTACTGAGAAGCAGGCATTGCTTTACAGTACTATTCAGGAAACACAGGCTAAGGCTGATGATGTAAACAGTCAGCTTGAATCAGCAGTTAAGAAAGCAGCAGAAGTTGCAGCTAAGAGAGAACAGGAACGTCAGGCAGCAGCGGCGAATCAGAACCAGCATATTAATACAACAGTTACACCGGCAAAGGGTGATTCATCTGTAGCAAGTGGTGTTGTTTCACTTGCATATTCGCTTCTTGGAGTTCCATATGTAAGCGGTGGAAGTTCACCATCAGGTTTTGACTGTTCAGGATTTACTTCTTATCTGTTCAGACAGTATGGAATTAATATTTCAAGATCATCAAGTGCCCAGGCATATGGTGGAACAGCAGTTAACGGACTTGCTAATGCACAGCCTGGTGATGTTATATGTTTTCCGGGACATGTTGGATTATATGTAGGTGGTGGACAGATGATTCATGCTAATGTTCCAGGTGGTTCAGTAAGGCTTGTTGGTGTTAATTCAATAGGTATGAGCGTAATTGCAATAAGACGTTACTGGTAATATTCTAATATATGTGATATAATAAGTGCAGTTTTACAGGGACTGCACTTATTTTTTATAAATGCATGAAGAGTATGGGATTATATTTAAGAAGAAATGAGGACTAATGTATGAAAAATGTATTGTTGATTGCATCAGAGGCTGTACCATTTATTAAGACAGGCGGACTTGCAGACGTTGCAGGTTCACTCCCTAAGTATTTTGACAAAACCAAGTTTGATGTAAGGGTAATGATACCTAAGTATACATGTATACCTTGGGAGTATCGTGAAAAAATGGTTTATAAGACACATTTTTACATAGATCTTGCATGGAGAACACAGTATGTAGGTGTATTTGAGTTAGAGTGGAATGGTGTTATATTCTATTTTATTGATAATGAATTCTATTTTGGAGGCAATAAGCCATACAGTTGGATTCACGAAGATATTGAGAAGTTTGCTTTCTTTAGCAAAGCAGCACTTTCAGCACTTCCTGTTCTTGGATTCAGACCAGATATAATTCATTGCAACGACTGGCAGACCGGTCTCATTCCCGTATATCTTAAGGAAAGATTCTCACAGGGTGAATTTTATCAGGGAATTAAGTCTATAATGACAATTCATAATCTTAAATTCCAGGGAATATGGGATCTTAAGAAGGTTAAAGATATTACAGGTCTTCCTGATGAATACTTTACATCTGATAAACTTGAAGCATACGATGATGCAAACTATCTTAAAGGTGGTATTGTATATGCAGACCGTGTTACAACAGTTAGTGAAACATATGCAGAAGAGATTAAGACGCCATTCTATGGGGAGAATCTTGATGGTCTTATGAGAGCAAGAGCCAACGTTCTGTCCGGCATCGTTAATGGTATTGATTATGATGAATATAATCCAGAGACAGATAAGAGAATTGCCAACAATTATAACCAGATAACCTTCAGAAAAGAAAAGTGGAAGAATAAAGTTGCACTTCAGAAGGAACTTGGACTTACAGAGGATAAGGGAAAGTTTATGATTGGTCTCGTTTCAAGACTTACAGACCAGAAAGGACTTGACCTTGTAGCATATGTCATGGATCAGCTCTGTGCTGAAGATGTACAGTTTGTTATTCTTGGTACTGGAGAAGAAAGATACGAGAATATGTTCAGACATTATGACTGGAAATATAATGACAGAGTATCTGCCAACATATATTACTCAGAAGATATGTCACACAAAGTATATGCTTCATGTGATGCATTCCTTATGCCATCATTATTCGAACCATGCGGACTTTCACAGCTTATGAGTCTTAGATATGGAACAGTTCCTATTGTAAGAGAGACCGGTGGTCTGAAGGATACTGTAGAACCATATAACGAATACGAAGGCAAGGGAACAGGATTCTCATTTGCTAATTACAATGCACATGAGATGCTTAGTATTGTTAATTATGCTAAAGATGTATATTACAATCATAAGAGAGAGTGGAATAAGATTGTTGACAGAGGTATGAAGACAGACTTCTCATGGAACAGTTCAGCAAGAAAGTATGAAGATCTTTACAACTCACTTTAATTAAAATATTGCGTTCAAACGTGAATTTCGTGAAAGAAAAAAGGAAGCTGCGAAAAGCAACTTCCTTTTTTAATGCAGGTGGCGGGACTTGAACCCGCACGATGTTACCACCGGCAGATTTTGAGTCTGCTGCGTCTGCCATTCCGCCACACCTGCGCGACTTTGATAGTTTATCATAATAAAACTTAAAAATCAAGTGAAGAATACTTGCACACAGAATAAATTTCGAATATTATTTTAGTATTGAATTATAATCCTTTTATGGAGGCGTTTATGGATAACTGTAAAGAAATCCAGAATATGATAGATAGCTTTGAACATGGTAATCTGTCTCTTAAGAATGAAGAAGTATTTACGCATCACATTCTTAACTGTAACGACTGCCGTGAAGAGATGGAGATATATTATATAATTTTATATGGATTAGATGATGATAATGAGAAAAGTATAGAAAACAGCAGCTATAGCGAATATCTTGATGCATTTGATTTTACCGGACTTGTAGAGCAGAAGCTAAAGGATAGTGAAGCAAGGTGCCTGTTTCTAAGGCAATGGAGTCATTTTACAAGAGTAAGATATCTGTTTGTTACAGCTGTTATGATTCTTACAGCACTGCTTTTAATTATTATTAAATTCTTTTAAGAATGAGGATTGGAGAGTTGTCATGAGTGAAAAACTTATATTAATAGATGGACATAGTATATTAAACCGTGCATTTTATGGTGTTCCTGACCTTACTAATGCAGAAGGAATACACACCAATGCTTTATATGGTTTTCTTAATATTCTTTTTAAATTCCTTGATGAAGAAAAGCCTGATTATATTACGGTAGCATTTGATTTATCTGCACCAACATTCAGACATAAGGCATTTGATGGCTACAAAGGTACAAGAAAGCCTATGCAGCCAGAATTAAAGCAGCAGGTTCCTCTTATGAAAGAACTGCTTAAAGCTATGAATATCACTGTTGTTGAACAGGAAGGTTACGAAGCTGATGATATTCTTGGAACACTTGCCAAGCAGAATGCGAATAAAGGAATTGATGTATCTATTATTTCAGGAGACAGAGATTTGCTTCAGTTAGCTGATGAGCATATTAAGATAAGAATACCTAAGACTAAGAAAGGTGTAACTGAGGTAGAAGACTATTATCCTGCTGATGTATTTGATTTATACGGTGTTACACCACATGAATTCATAGATGTCAAGGCTCTTATGGGTGATACATCAGATAACATACCAGGTGCTCCGGGAATAGGACCTAAGACAGCATCAGCTATTATTCAGAAATATCATAGTCTTGATAAAGTATTTGAACATCTTGAGGAATTGAAGCCGCCTAAAGCAAAGACATCAATAACAGAGAATATTGAGCAGATTAAGATGAGCAGATTCTTATCTGAGATTAAGACAGATGTTCCAATCAAATATAATATAGAAGATGCCAAGGCTGGAGATTTCTTTAATGAGAATTCATATGAGCTTTTTAAGAAATATAACTTTAAGAATATGCTCAAGAAGTTTGAGAATACAGATATAACAGCTAAAGATCCTGACTGCTATGAATATTTCAAGAAGATATCTGACTTTGCAGAAGTTGAAAATGTATTTAATAAAGCGGCACAGATTGCTGATGGAATTGAAAAAATCGGACTTTCAATTATAAGAGAAAACGAACTGACTGCGGTAGGAATAACACTCTCTGATACAGAAATCTATTATATTCCGGTATCTGGTTTTGTAACTGAAAATTACCTTATAGAACGTCTGTTAGATGTTGTGAGCAAGGCTTCTCACAGAAATATAGCATCTGCCAATATTAAAGATTATCTTGATATATTTGAAAAAGACAAGATAAATGGTTATCCGCTTGTTTCAGAAAAAGCATTTATTGATACTGCAATTGCAGCATATCTTCTTCATCCAAGCAACGAAAGTTATGATTATGAGACTCTCGGAAGAGAATTCTTATCATTAACTTATCCATCAAAAACAGAGCTTCTTGGCAAATTAAGCATAGAAAAAGCTGCTGCTGAGGCTGAAGATAATCTGATTAAGTATGCCTGCCTTTCATCATATGCTTATTACAAATGTGCTGATAAGATAACAGAACAGTTAAAGAACGATAATATGTATGAGCTTTTTGAAACTATAGAGATGCCTCTTATATTCGTTCTTTTCGAAATGCAGCAACAGGGTATAAGTGTTGACAAACAGGCGCTTATTGATTATTCAAAGGTACTGGGTTCTAAGATTTCTGTACTTGAAAAAGAAATATATGAAGCAGCAGGCGAAGAATTTAATATCAATTCACCAAAGCAGCTTGGTGTAATACTTTTTGAAAAACTAGGAATGCCTAACGGAAAGAAGACAAAGAGTGGCTATTCAACAGCTGCAGATGTACTTGAAAAGCTTGCACCTGATTATCCGGTTGTAAGTAAGATTCTTGAATACAGACAGTTAGCAAAACTAAAATCAACTTATGCTGACGGACTTACACAGTATATAGCAGAAGATGGAAGGATTCATGGTACATTTAACCAGACGATAACTGCTACTGGAAGAATAAGCAGTACAGAGCCTAATCTTCAGAATATTCCTATTAGAATGGAAATGGGAAAGGCTATAAGAAAGGTATTTGTTCCAAAGGACGGATTCGTGTTCTTAGATGCTGATTATTCACAGATTGAATTAAGAATTCTTGCACATATGTCAGGAGATGAGAAGCTTATTGAAGCTTATAATTCGTCAGCAGATATCCATAGAGCAACGGCAGCACAGGTCTTTGGCGTACCACTGGATGAAGTTACCGATGAACAGAGAAGAAATGCCAAGGCAGTTAATTTCGGTATTATCTATGGAATGAGTTCTTTTGGATTAAGCCAGGATCTCAGTATCTCAAGAAAAGAAGCTAAAGAATATATTGAAAGATATTTTGCAAGCTATCCGACTATCAAGACATTTATAGACGGTCTTGTAAGTGATGCAAAAGAAAAAGGATATTCGCTTACAATGTATAACAGACGCAGAGAGATTCCAGAGATTAAATCTTCTAATTTCATGCAGCGTTCATTTGGTGAAAGAGTAGCCATGAACGCACCTATTCAGGGAACTGCAGCTGATATTATCAAGCTGGCAATGATTAATGTATACAACGCACTTAGAGAGAATAATCTGAAATCAAGACTTATATTGCAGGTTCATGATGAGCTTCTTGTTGAGACGGCAGAGAACGAGATTGAAACTGTAAAGCAGATAATGCTCGACGGGATGAAGAATGCAGTAAGCCTTAAGGTACCTCTTGAGGTGGATTTAAAGGAAGGAAAAGACTGGCTGGAGGCGCACTAATGAAAGTTATTGGAATTACAGGTGGTGTAGGAGCAGGAAAATCCTCTGTTCTTGCACTCCTGAAAGAAATGTGTTCCTGCGATATTATACAAGCAGACCTGGTTGCAAGAAATATATACCAATCTGGCAATATTGGATTTGAGAAGGTCGTTGATATATTCGGGGAGCAGATTGTAGGAGAGGATGGAGAGATAAACAGACCTCTTCTTGCAGATATTATATTTAAGAATCCTAATAAGAGAATAGTTCTTAACAGTATAATCCATCCACTTGTAAAGCAGGAGATTATCAACAGGATTAATAATCATAAGATAGCAGGTGATGTTGATTACTGTTTTGTTGAGGCAGCACTGCTTATTGAAGATCACTATGATATATTCATGGATGAGATATGGTACATATATGTTTCTGAGGATGTAAGAAGAATACGACTGTCAGCTTCAAGAGGATATTCTGATGAAAAGATATCTAATATATTTAAAAGTCAGTTATCTGAAGCAGAGTTTAGAAAATATGCTGATAAAGTCATAGATAATGGGTCAGATATAGAAAAAACACGCGCCCAGCTTGAGATTATGCTTGGAATATGATACATTTATAAACGATTTGTATATTTTACAGATAGATTTATATATGGTGAAGTAATGAGTTTCATCAGAAGGAGACTTGTAGATGAGAATGATGCCAATTGCCAGCGGAAGCAGTGGAAATTGTATCTACCTTGGTACAGAGGACACACATGTTCTTTTTGATGCTGGAGTCAGCCGCAAAAGGATTGAAGAAGGACTTAATACGGCGGGTTTAAGTCTTAAAGATATTGATGCAATATTTGTAACACATGAACATATTGACCATACAAAAGGACTTGGTGTTATATCAAGAAAAGATGGGATTCCAATCTATTCAACTCCTGGTACAATAGAGGGAATAGAACAGACTTCATCACTCGGTAATATTCCAGAGGGCATATTTAATAAGATAAATGCCGATGAAGACATTTCAATTGGAGATGTAACAGTTCACCCCTTCCGTATATCACATGATGCTAACGAACCTGTTGCGTACACATTTACTCAAAAATGTGCAAATGGTATAAAAAAAGCATCGGTTGTAACTGATTTAGGGTATTTTGATGATTATGTTGTTGATAATCTGACAGAATCTGATATTATGCTTGTTGAGGCTAATCATGATATCAATATGTTACAGGTTGGTCCTTATCCTTTTTATCTTAAGAAAAGAATATTAGGTAATAAAGGACATCTATCTAATGATACATCTGGACAGCTTGTCAATTCTCTACTTCATGATAAACTCAAGAAAATATATCTTGGTCATTTAAGCAAAGAAAATAATTATGATAAACTGGCTTATGAGACTGTGAAGTTAGAGATTGATATGTCAGATAACTCATTCAAATCTTCGGATTTTGATATAGAGGTTGCAAAGCGTGATGTTTTATCAGGTATTTGCGAAATATAACAGGCGCTTACAAGGTGCAGAAAGAGGAAAGCTATGAAAAAATGTGTAATTACTGTTGTAGGAAAAGATACTGTTGGTATTATTGCCAGAGTATGTACTTATCTTGCTGATACAAAGGTTAATATCCTTGATATCTCACAGACTATTGTTTCAGGATATTTTAATATGATGATGATTGTTGATATGTCTGGTTCTACAAAGAATTTTGACAATGTCAATGAAGATCTTAATAAACTTGGCGAAGATATTGGTGTTGTAATTAAATGCCAGCGTGAAGAAATATTTGACATGATGCACCGTATCTAAGAAAGTGAGGAGACTTAAATACTATGATTAATATTATGGAAGTTACAGAGACTAACAAAATGGTCGAGAAAGAGAACCTTGATGTAAGAACTATTACTATGGGTATTAATCTTCTTGACTGTGCTGGTCCTGATTTAGCTGAGGTTAATGAGAAAATATATAACAAAATCACAACTCTTGCTAAGGATTTAGTTTCAACTGGAGAAGAGATTGCAAAGGAATTCGGTGTTCCTATTGTTAATAAGAGAATATCAATTACACCTATTTCTCTTGTTGGTTCTTCTGCATGTAAGACACCTGAGGATTATGTTACTATTGCAAAAACTCTTGATAAGGCGGCGCATACTGTTGGCGTTAATTTCATTGGTGGTTATTCAGCAGTTGTATCTAAGGGTATGACTAAGAGTGATGAACTTTTAATAAGATCAATTCCACAGGCACTTGCACAGACAGAGCTTATATGCAGTTCTGTTAATGTTGGTTCAACAAAGACTGGTATTAACATGGATGCAGTAAGACTTATGGGCGAGATAGTTAAAGAGACAGCAGAACTTACTAAGGATAAGGATTCTTTAGGATGTGCCAAGCTTGTTGTATTATGTAATGCTCCTGATGATAATCCTTTCATGGCTGGTGCATTCCACGGTGTAACAGAAGATGATGCAATTATAAATGTTGGTGTCAGCGGTCCTGGTGTTGTTAAATACGCACTTGAGAGTGTGAGAGGAAAGAGCTTTGAGGTTCTTTGCGAAACTATCAAGAAGACAGCATTTAAGATTACACGAGTTGGACAGCTTGTTGCACAGGAGGCTTCTAAGAGACTCGGTGTACCTTTCGGTATTATTGACCTTTCACTTGCACCAACTCCTGCTGTTGGAGATTCAGTAGCAGAGATTCTTGAAGAAATCGGACTTGAAAGAGCCGGAGCACCTGGTACTACAGCTGCACTTGCAATGCTTAATGATCAGGTTAAGAAGGGCGGTGTTATGGCATCTTCTTATGTAGGCGGACTTAGTGGAGCATTCATCCCTGTATCAGAAGATCAGGGAATGATTGACGCGGTTAATGAAGGTTCACTTACAATCGAAAAGCTTGAAGCTATGACATGTGTATGCTCAGTTGGTCTTGATATGATAGCTATTCCAGGTGACACACCTGCAACAACAATTTCAGGAATTATTGCTGATGAAGCAGCTATTGGCATGGTAAACCAGAAGACAACAGCTGTAAGAGTTATTCCTGTTGTAGGAAAGGGCGTTGGAGAGACAGTAGAATTTGGCGGACTCTTAGGTTATGCACCTATTATGCCTGTTAATAAATTTGACTGTTCTGCATTCGTGAACAGAGTAGGAAGAATTCCTGCACCAATCCACAGCTTTAAGAACTAATTAAGAATTAAGATAAAAAACACCGGATGAATCATATGATTGGTTCAGCCGGTGTTTTTTTATATTCTTATTATATTCTGTTGTAATTCATTCTTCATTACATACCCATACTTTTCATATACAGCCTGTGCATATATATCAGAACATGCAAGGTCAAATATAAGTTCATTTTTATAATCAGCAGCCTTGGTAATGAAAGGTACATCAAGTTCTTTCTTGATGCTTCCAAGATACTGCTGTCCGGTTTTATTAAAACCTAATAATCTTATATATGGTATATTATTGTATGAATCGGACATGGATTTTCTTATTTCAAGAATTATATGCATAATACAGCGGCATATTCTTGAATATACTATATTTTTTGATTTAACTTTCATTGCAAATTCTGTGATATTGTCTCTTCCTGTAAATGCAGCTACAAATCTGTTCGCGATGTCCGGACTGATATCTTCATATTCAGCAAGTTTTTCAGCAAAGTCTGTATGATTAATATTGCATTGCTGTTTAAGAAAAAGCATTTTGTAATTAAATATATTGCTGAAATCATCAGAAAATAAAGGACAGTCCTTAGAATTGCTGATTTCTTCATACATAACGGGAGTGAGATATGTTTTTAATCTGTCATGTTCATCTGACATAAGCATTTTTCTTATTCCAAATGCACTTGCAAACTCAGCATTATCTGTGTCGTCATTGTAGCCAGCACCTTCACGAAGCACCGGATAATATGTCATGTTAAGGTTGTTGTAAAGAATTGCTTTTATATATTCAATTGCAAGAATATTATTAGAACCTGTAATTATGTCTTTGCATTCAGGCAGATATTGCAGAAGAGCAGTCTGTCTTGCCGCAGGGTATGAGAGCCCCTCTGCAAGAGCTTTGTTAAGAATTGCCTTATATTCAGGCGATTCTGATATTATAGTACGGCTTATCTTTGCCAGACAATCTGCATTATCAGTTTCAGCACCAAAACAGATTGAAGTGGCTTTCATTGTATTAAGTGTAAGAACTGCACCTCTTGCAAAATTCTCTGCACTTGATAATGCGTAGTATACAGGTAGTTCAACAACGATATCAGCACCAGCTTTTAATGCAGCCTTTGTTCTTGCATACTTATCAATTACTGCCGGTTCACCACGCTGCACAAAATTACCGCTCATTACAACGATAATACAGTCAGCCTGCGAAATCTGTCTTGCTTTATTCATCTGATATACATGTCCTGTGTGTAATGGGTTATATTCTGCAACAATTCCGCATGCTTTCATTTAATGTCTCCTTTATGTTTTTATTATATTTTACTTAAATCATACATTTATGTCAAAAATATTGCTGAATTTAGTCAATGTATCGTTTTTAAAACATTTTTAAGTGCCAGACGACCTTGTTTTCGACTAAAAATTGGTATATAATTTTTGTCAGAGTTCAGTATGTTTACTGAAAATTTACTTTTTTATAAGGAGGAGTCATTAATCATGGCATTTATTGACACAATTAAAGAAAGAGCAAAGGCAGACAAGAAGACTATCGTTTTACCAGAGTCTATGGATAAGAGAACTTATGAAGCTGCTGAGAAGATTTTAAAGGAAGGCATTGCTAATTTAGTTATTATTGGTACTCCTGAAGAGATCGAGAAGTATGGTAAGGGCTATGACATTTCTGGCGCCACAATCGTAGATCCATTTAACGATCCTAATAAGCAGAAGTATATTGATAAATTCGTTGAGTTAAGAAGCAAGAAGGGTGTTACACCTGAGATGGCTAAGGAACAGATGGAAAAGGATTATATGTACTATGCATGCCTTATGTGTAAATGTGGAGATGCTGATGGAGCAGTATCTGGTGCATGCCACTCAACAGGTAACACAATCCGTCCAGCTCTTCAGTTATTAAAGACTAAGCCAGGTATCAGCTCAGTTTCAGGTTTCTTCCTTATGGAAGTTCCAGACTGTGAATTCGGTGAGAATGGTCTTTTCGTATTTGCTGACTGTGCTGTAAGCCCAGATTATGATTCAGAGAAGCTTGCTGAGGTTGCTAAGCTTTCTTCAGATTCATTCAAGAGCTTTGTAGGAAAGGATGCTAAGGTTGCTATGCTTAGCTTCTCTTCATATGGAAGTGCTAAGCATGACAGAGTAACTATGGTTGCTGATGCTGTTAAGATTGCAAAAGAGAAGTACCCAGATATCACTGTTGATGGTGAACTTCAGTTAGATGCTGCTTTAGTTCCAGAAGTTGCTGCACTTAAGGCACCTGAGAGCCCAGTAGCTGGTAAGGCTAATACACTTGTATTCCCTAACCTTGAAGCTGGTAACATCGGTTATAAGCTTGTTCAGAGACTTGCTAAGGCTGGAGCTTATGGTCCTGTTCTTCAGGGACTTTCTATGCCAGTTAACGATCTTTCAAGAGGATGCTTCGCTGATGATATCGTTGGTGTAGTAGCTATGACAGCTGTTCAGGCTCAGAATGCATAATTAACATTTTTAAGGAGAATTTTTGTAATGAATATTTTAGTATTAAACTGTGGAAGCTCATCTCTTAAGTATCAGCTTATTAACATGGATGATGAGAGCGTAATCGCAAAAGGTCTTGTAGAGAGAATCGGTATTGAAGGTTCTATTCTTACACACAAGCCAACAGGAAAGGATAAGTATGTTGTTGAGACACCTATGAAGGATCACAACATTGCAGTTAAGCTTGTTCTTGATGCTCTTCAGGATGCTGAGCACGGCGTAATCAAGTCTACAGATGAAATTGCAGCAGTAGGACACAGAGTACTTCACGCAGGTGAGAAGTATATCGAGTCTTGTCTTGTAACAGAAGATGTTAAGAAGGTTGTAAGAGAGTGCTTCGACCTTGGTCCTTTACATAACCCAGCTAACCTTATCGGTATTGAAGCCGTTGAGGCAGCTATGCCAGGCAAGCCAAATGTAGCTGTATGGGATACAGCATTTGGTGGAACAATGGAGCCAAAGGCTTATCTCTATGCTATTCCTCGTGAATACTATGAGAAGTACGGCGTAAGAAGATACGGTTTCCACGGAACAAGCCACAGCTTCGTATCTAAGGAAACAATCAAGTTTGCTAACCTTGATCCTAAGACAGCTAAGGTTATCGTATGCCACCTTGGTAACGGTGCTTCAATCTCAGCTTCTATCGGTGGAAAGTGTGTAGATACTTCTATGGGTCTTACTCCACTTGAAGGACTTATCATGGGAACACGTTCTGGTGACCTTGATCCAGCTATCTTAGAGTTCTTATGCAACCATGAGAACCTTACAATAAGCGAGATGCTCAATATCCTTAACAAGAAGTCTGGTGTACTTGGTATGTCAGGCGGAATCTCAAGCGATTTCAGAGATCTTAATGCTGCAGCTAACGACGGTAACGAAATTGCTAAGGTTACACTTGAAGCTTATGCTTACAGAGTAGCTAAGTATATCGGTGCTTACACAGCAGCTATGAACGGTGTTGATGCCATTACATTTACAGCTGGTGTTGGTGAGAATGCTGCATGGCTTCGTCCAATGGTAGCTAAATATCTTGGATACCTTGGTGTTGAACTTGATGAAGCTGCAAGCGAGAAGGCTTGTGGAGTAGAAGGAATTATCTCTACACCAGAGTCTAAGGTTAAGCTTTGCGTAATTCCTACTAATGAAGAGCTTGCAATTGCAAGAGAGACATTAGCATTAGTAAAATAATTGACATATTCATGAAAAATATTGAATTTAAATGAATTTGTTGTTGACAAAGGCAGGGAGCATGCGTATAATTGACAAGGTGTGGATTAGCGCATGCTTTTCCTATGCACAATAGTATGAATTGGAGACAATTATGCTAATTGATTTAAGAGAGCTTTTATCCGGTTCACAGGATGAAAGAATAGAAAAGGTTTCAATTGAATCAGAAAGCTTTGACACTGGAATCGCTAAGTATAGTATACTTGAGAAGCCAGAGTTTGAATTAAGCATTACCAGAATTGGTAAGAACAAGCTTGAGATTAAAGCAGAGAGCTTTGTTGTTCTTGATATTCCATGTGACAGATGTTTAGAGTCTGTTCCTACGAAAGTAGAGTACAGTGTTGATGAAATCGTTGATTTCTCAGACAATGCTGCCGGAGAAGAAGCAAAGGAAGAAAAAGACTATATTGGTGGATACGAACTCGACGTGGACAGATTAGTTTTCGGCGAAATACTTATATCCATGCCGGGTAAGACATTATGTACCCCTGATTGCAAGGGGCTATGTTCTATATGCGGACACAACCTGAATGTCTCAGAGTGTGGCTGTGACCGAGAGTCCCTGGATCCAAGAATGTCTGTTTTCAAAGATATTTTAAAGAATTTTAAGGAGGTGTAACATATGTCAATTTGTCCAAAGAATAAATCTTCAAAGGCAAGAAGAGATAAGAGAAGAGCAAACTGGAAGATGGCTGCTCCAAATCTTGTAAAGTGCTCAAAGTGTGGCGCTTTAATGATGCCTCATAGAGTATGCAAGTCTTGTGGTTCTTATAACAAGAAAGAAATCATCTCTGTTGACTAATTATTAAGATGAATTGTAATAGGCTGTCCCGTCTGGGGCAGCTTATTTTATTTTGTTAAAAATTATGTTATACTATGTTGGATTTTAATAACAATAAGAGGTGGATATGATACGGATTGCTATATGCGATGATGAAAAGGAATTTGTCCAACAGCTAACACAATATATTTTAAATGCGTCTAAAACATTTAATGAACAATTTGAGATTGACGGTTATACTGATTCAAGAGTCTTAACTGAATCTCTGAAGGAAGAAAAATATGATGTGATTTTTCTGGATATTCAGATGCCATATATAGATGGGTTAGCAATTGGAAAATATATACGAAATAATCTTGATGACAATGTAACTGAAATTGTATATATATCATCTGAACGTAAATATGCAATGGATTTATTCAGTGTAAGACCGATGAATTTTATAATAAAGCCTGTTTCGGAGAATGATATATTTGATATGTTACAACTTGGATTAAAGCTCGTTAAAAACAGCAGCCAGTTATTTGATTACGAGTTAAAAGGTGAAACTCACAGAGTAAAATTATCAGATATATATTATTTTAAGAGTGACGCAAGGAAAATTATTATGATAATGTCAAATGGAACTGAAATATCATTTTATGGAAAAATGTCAGAACTTGCAGAAAAGGTTACCAAGTATAATTTTAAATATATACATAAATCTTTCATCATTAATTCAATACATGTAAAGCATTTTACAGCCCGTAAGGTAATTATGAACAATGGACATGAGCTACCAGTGAGTAGGACAAACAGGGAGAATATAAAACATTATGAATGAGATTACAAGCTTGTATATATTGAGTCTGATTATATTTTTTATTAATATGGCAATTATATATAAATCTATTAATAAAAAATGCATGCGCCCAATATATATAGTACTTTTGTTTATGCTAAAATGTTCTGTTTTTATTACAATGCTTATCAGCAATATCGGTACACTTCCCATTATTTTATCGGATATAGTAATAATATCATCAGGTACATTTGCATTTGAATTTACTGAGTATGAAAAAATATATTGTATATTGATTGGCAGTGGTTCTTTAATTACGTCTTACATATATACATTATTAATGTCGAATAAATTGGAATGTATTTATAATTTGCTAATAATATATTCCATAAGCTTTATTCTTAATATTCTGATTACTTTCTGCATAAGCCAGTTTAATAACAGTCCAATCAAGACCATTATAGTGTTGGTTATATCATATCTTGCCAGCATGTGTATAATTGCGTCTATTGGTACGTTTGATTATAAGAAAATTCTTATAGGCGCTGGCATAGAATTTATAATTATAAATGTATTATTCGGAATAACAATTAAAATGAATATTAAGGTGAATAAAGACGAATATCATAATAATATACTTAATGAGCAGATTGTAATATACCGCAATGAGATAGCAACAAAGAATAGATATAACCAAAAGATAAAGTCTATAGAACATGACATTAATAATCATATAATATCTATACGGAATATGATATCAGATAACAGAAATAATGAAGCTGTCCGGTATATTGATGAAGTTTTCAATATACTGAATAATCATGATAATATACTTGATACAGGTAACATAGAAATCGACTCAATAATGAATACCAAATTAGATGAAATGGCATCATATGGTATAACATATTGTCATAACATTATGATACCCTGTGGCATGAATATAAATGCAATGAGTATTGTAATAATTCTTGGAAATCTACTGGATAATTCTATTGAAGCTGTAAGAAAAATAAAAGAATCTGAAGGATATCAAAAAGTTCAGAATGAAGATATCAATATTGAAATCATATATGATAGAGGAACTCTTAATATCAATGTATCTAATATAACATACAGAAATAAAGAAAATTTGTTTTATAATATTGAATATAATGGATTGTCACTTCCATCTGGTTTTAATACCTCAAAAGATAATGCTGACAAACACGGAATAGGAATTAGTAACATAATCCATATTGTTCAACAGAATAATGGATTGATGAGCATGTCAAGAAAAAACGGAATATTTACTACTAAAATTACACTTTTTATATAGTTTAAAATAGCACTTTTTATGTCATGTGCATTTCATGACATAAAAAGTGCTATTTTTTACATTTACGGTTTAACGAGAGATATTATGATAATATATTTTCAGGTTATGAAGGTATTTATATGTATGGACAAGGAGGTTTTTATGATGAGTTATTGTAAGAAGAAAAAGAAGGTATGGAATTATATTCCTATTGCATTATTGTTTTTTAGTATAGTATTTTATGCGTCTACTACTAGTAAAGCTGCTGATGATATGGTTTGGTCTACATATTCTTTATATGAAGATGATGAAGATGTTTCAGATGTATTTCTCAGAAAATATGAGCAGAATGAAGTATATCTTCAAATAAACTATTGTGTTGGCGGAATGGACTTCAGGGTTGTAGGAGGTCTTAACCCAAATCCAGCTTATGGATATAGTGATTGTTCTAATAACAGAGTATACAGGGCTTACACATCAGATCGCGCTCAGACATTCGAAATGGATAATACTGTTATACAATGGAATTATACATATGCAGGAATTTTAGCAACATCGGTAAGTGACGATTTAAGTGAATCTCGAGGATTTTTTGAAGCAGATAACTAAAACATTTTATCCTAGATAAAATGCATATGAATACTATGCATAGCCTTTTTGAAATTTCATTAATATAGTGTTAAATTATTGTATATAATAATTTTTATATGGAGAATCAAATATGCAGAATAAACTGAAATCCACACAATTAGTACATATTATAAAAAAATACATACCGGAAATTATAGTGTTTATATTACTTATACTTTCAATAATCGTATATTTTAAGATTTCCAATAAAGATAAATCAGATATATCTGTACCAACCGATGAAAATGGTTTATATCCACAGCAGACATATGATTCATCAATTATTGATACTGATGAATTTTATCTTTGTGAAAGAATCATATCAAAAAAAGATTATCTTGAAAAGCAGGTTGTAAATATAAATGAAGAAGTTACATTTACAACATCTTGGATGAATACTTTTAAACACGATGTCAGAGATGAGTATCCGTCAAATACAATACAATGTCCAAAGCTTTCTCTGGTTGTCAATGATGCATATATTACAAAATCTTTAAATGGTGAATCAAAAAGTGGCTACGATTATATAATTCTGGATATAACAGTTAAGAACTGTTATGATTCTCAAATAATGTTTGATAATAGCATGCAAATACAAAATTATATGGGAAAAGATATGCTCTTTTCTGAAGAAGCATGGAGTTCTTTATCTGTTGAACCATCAGAGAATTATAAAATATATATCAACAGTCCAAGAAAATGCGTTAAACAGGTATTAGGAATAAGAGAATATTCACCATATCAATATGATATTATTGATCCTAGTGAAAAAAATAATCGCGTAATAAACACTGATGCCGGTGAAACTATAGGCTACACTAATCATATACTCTATACAGATCCCGGTGAAACTGTACATTTCAGAGTTGTTACTATAGTACAGAAATCACTTACACCTAATATTGATAAAGGATTGATTGTTGCTTCTTATTCTGGACAAAAACTTAATAGTGAATATTGCGTTATAATACCAAAGGATAATATAAAATATGAGGAGAGTATAACATGGGAAGAGGATTGGTGGTTGAATTAAAAAAAGCTTTCTGTAATAAAGTTTTTTATGCTGTTATATTAATTGGAATTGTTGCTGCAATTATGGCATTTTTTAATTCGACAGCATGGGGACTGAGTAAATACTGGCTTAAATATATGGCAGGAGATGCAGTGACTGTTGAATCTGCTTTGCGGTCAAATTATACGGATATGCCGCTTGAAGTATGGATGCCACGATATGGAACATCGAACCGGTATTATTATCTATGGATAACAATACTTCCGATTTTATGTGTACTTCCATATGGATTAAGTTACTATAATGAAAAAAGAAAAGGTATGATTAACCAGCTTATATACAGAATGGGACGAAGACAGTATTTTACAATTAAATTATTTGTTTCATTCATTAATGGCGGTTGTGTGGCTGTTATACCGATGATTGTTAATCTACTGATGTGTATGTGCTTTATTCCATGGGGAATGCCGCTGCTTTCTACTAAACTTTATCCGGTAGTTGAAGGAAATGTTTTTGATAATATATTCTATACAAGACCATTTTTATATGTGTGCATATATCTTGGATTAATGTTTATATTATTTGGCTTAATAAACTGCCTTGCATTGTTTTTTGTGTATTTTATAGATAATGCATTTGCACTTATGATAACACCTTTTGTGCTGTATTTTGCTGAACATGTTCTATTCTCTCTTGGCTTTGGCAGGGGAGAACTCTCTCTGCTGAATAATAGTAATCTGTATAATGTTTTTAGTATAAATATGTGGATGTATGTAGTTCAACTATGTATTTTGCTCATAATTGATCTGCTTTTTCTAATCAGAATTAAAAAAGACGTTCTCTAATCACAAATATAGAAACGAGGGAGCTTATGAAAATTTTAAAGAAATATTGGGTATTAATTATAACGGCAGTATTACTTATTATAACTGCATGCAGAATAATATATGTAAATGTTACTTATCCATCAGGAAAAATAAAATATATAAATGTTGATGATGACATGAATTATAAAAATATTTCATTTAAAATCAGTGATTCTAATATATACAGCAAACAGAACTGGCAGAGTTATATTGCCGGACAAAATATTCAAGCAGAAGAGAAAGCTCATAAATTATTGTATGGATATGTTGATAACAGTGTCAATCCATCTGATTATGACTACTACGTTAATTATAATCCATATGATGATTATTATGTTCTTACACTCGATATAATGATATTCACGCAAAAAGAAGAAATTATTAATAATTTCATAAAAAATATAGATGTTTCAAAAAGCTTTGATACATATGAATATTATAATGACAATTATTATGTAAACGAGTTGACAAAAAATGAAACTGAAACAGAAGATGGTTATACACATATTAAACGCGTATATATAATGAACGAAAATCCTGATAAATTATATTTATCATGCAGAGATCTCGGAAATAATGTCATGGTTAAATTATATTGAGAGAACAGAAAGGAAGCAGCTAATGAAAATAAAAATATGTGATTACAGCAAGAAATTAAAAGGCTCTATGATTCTTTCAAATATTAATCTTACATTTGAAAGCGGAAATATATACGGCTTAAAAGGAACTAACGGCTGTGGTAAAACTATGCTTATGAGAGCAATATCAGGCTTAATATTACCTACGGTAGGTAAAGTTATAATTGACGGAAAAGAGATTGGAAAAGATATTTCGTTTCCAGAAAATATGGGATTACTGTTAGAGTATCCATCGTTTATCAACGGTTATTCAGGACTGAAAAATCTGGAAATGATAGCTTCAATAAAAAATAATATTTCAGTTGATGATGTCAAAGCATGTATATCCCGTGTTGGTCTTGATCCAGATGATAAAAAACCTTTTCGTAAATATTCACTTGGAATGAAACAAAAGCTAGGGATTGCTTGTGCCATTATGGAAAATCCAGAACTGTTGATTCTTGACGAACCTTTTAATGCACTTGATGAGAAAGGGATATCTATTATAAAAGATATAATTGAAGAATTTCGTGATAATGGTGCAATTGTTATCATGAGCTGTCATGATAAAGAACTTTTGTGTGATATTAGTGATGTAATTATTGATATGTATGAAGGAAAGGTTACTAATGAATCGTAATATCAGAATTAATATGCATGTAAAAAAAATCATGGCATTTATAGTGCTTCTTTGTATTGTTAGTTTCATACATAGCATATCATTGATAAACATTATACAGAGAATGAATGATGCAATGCATCACTGCATCCTTAGTGCTGTTGATTTTATAATAACCGTAGGTGGTGCAAGATTTATAAATGTAATTATACTTCCGTTAAGTGTAGTCTTATTTTACATCTTTTGTTGGAGTAACGAATTTAATTATAATTACTTTATTCGTATGAAAAACAGACATTATATTGGTATATCAATATGTTTTAAATTATTGGTTATATCTGGTCTTTTTGTTGCTATTTCATATATATGTACCAGTATCAGTGCTATATTGGCAACTGATAAGTTCAGTTGTATGAATCTACCAAACAGTTTAATTAACACAGAATTGTATTATACATCATCTTTAACTTATAACAGACAAAATCCCATTATATTAATATTAATGGAAATATTAATCTCATTTTTTGAAGTATATTCAAGAAGCATGATTGGTATTATTCTGTATATAAAGTATGGGAAAATGATTTTAACCATCATTGCCATAATGGGTACAGGTTATATTATTCCATTCAGAATGATTAAATATATTAAAAAAAGTGGTTTTAATCTGACATATGGCACTTTTTATACAGAATTAATCAATGCTGACATGTATTTAAAAGCTATTCTTGTTCCTATGATATGCATCTTTATAGCATATTTTATAATCATTATTGTTCTGAAAAGGAAGAATTATCTATGATTAGTAAAAATACATTTATACAAACATTTAAATTTGATATCAGGAATTCATTGATATGTAACAAATGGCTGATTACAGGCTGCATTGTTTTATTTATCATGGCAGCTTTATTTATTATGAATCAGTCAAAGACATATTCACATCAGATTAATTCAATGCGTGGTTATGTACAAGATGACGAAAATTATATTTCTGATGAATTACATGTACCTGATTATTTGTTATTTTTGTACCGTGGAACACCATGTATATCAAAAAGTAACATATCCAATTCCAATAAAACTGAAATACCGGTTATGTACATTTCACTTATGATTATATGCTGTTGTATAACTTCACGATACCTTACAAGTGACATATGCAGAATTTCTATACATTATTCAAGGACAAGAACAGAATGGATAATATCTAAACTTATATGTGATTTTATAATATTATTCATAGTTTTATTTTCTGGAGTGCTTATTAGTATATTTTATGGCAAAGGTTCTGGCGATTATAACGAAAGTATACTGAAGAAAATTATGTATATAAAACAATATAATGGCAGTATGAAGGATTTCATTTTGCTTATATTGTTATTCATATTGGGTGCTTATACGATTTCTGTTATACAGATATGTATTTCACTTGCATTTTCATATATAGCCGGATTACTTGCAGCACTCGTTATATATATATCATCTATTTTTTCTAGTAATATGTTATTCATAGGAAATGCCTGCATGCTGCAGAGATGCAGTATGTTTAATGATACTGGCTGGAATCCATGTATCTATATTATAATAATCCTTATAATTCTTATAATAACTGTTATTCTGACTATTATGATCAATTCAAAGACAGATTATTTAAACAATTAAGAAAAAACAAGACAACTTGATTAAAACCCCATTTCGTAGTATATTCTTTAATAGTCAAATATGACTCAAAACTATAATTGCGAAATGGAGTTTAATTTATGGTTAAAATCGCACTTGACGCTATGGGCGGAGATAACGCACCAGCAGAGATTGTCAAAGGAGCAGTACAGGCTGTTGCTGCTAATAAGGACTGCTTTGTATATCTTGTAGGTAAGGAAGAAAAGATTAAAGAATGTCTTAACGGACAGCAGTATGATTCATCAAGAATAGAGATTGTTAATGCAGATGATGTAATTGAAACAGGTGAGCCTCCTGTTATGGCTATAAGAAGAAAGAAAGAGTCTTCTCTGGTTAAGGCAATGTATATGGTTAAGAATAAAGAGGCTGACGCATTCGTATCTGCCGGAAGTTCAGGAGCAATCCTTGTTGGTGGTCAGACTATCGTTGGAAGACTCCGCGGAGTTGACAGACCTCCAATGGCAGCACTTATTCCTACTAAGGATGGTGTTTCACTGCTTGTAGACAGCGGTGCTAATGTAGATGCAAGAGCAACTATGCTTGTGCAGTGGGCTGTTATGGGTTCTATATATATGGAGAATGTTGTCGGCATTAAGAATCCAAGAGTTGCAATTGTCAATGTAGGACTTGAAGAAGAAAAGGGAAATTCTCTTGTTAAAGAAACATATCCAATGCTTAAAGAGTGTCCTAACATTAACTTTATAGGAAGTATTGAAGCAAGAGAGATTCCTAACAGCTATGCAGACATCATTGTATGCGATGCATTTGTTGGAAACTGTATCTTAAAGCTTTATGAAGGTGAAGCCAAGATGATACTTGGAAAGATTAAAGGTGTTATGATGTCATCTTTAAAGACTAAGATTGGTGCGCTTCTTATTAAGAAAGCATTAAAGACACAGCTCAAGTCAATGGACGCTTCAGAACACGGTGGTGCTCCTCTTATCGGTCTTAATGGTCTTGTTGTCAAGACTCACGGAAATGCTAAGGCTAAAGAGGTTAAGAATTCATTAATCCAGTGTGTAACATTTACAAAAATGAATATAAATGATAAAATTATTGAGGCGCTCGGTCAGATTCCAGAGCAGCATAATTAAACATTGAAAGGATAGATATTATGGAATTCGAGAAGTTACAGAATATTATTGCAGATGTACTTAACATTGATAAATCAAAGATTACTCCAGAGACAACATTTGTTGATGATCTTGGAGCAGATTCATTAGATGTATTTCAGATTATCATGGGAATTGAAGATGAATTCGATATCCAGATTCCTGATGATGCAGCTGAATCAATTGTAACAGTTAATGATGCAGTTGTTCAGATTCAGAACGCAACTAATAAATAAACCATACAGATAGCGATGAATAACAAGAGCATAAGGAGCAAATATTCTTGCATAATTTGTTCCTTATGCTCTTGTTTTCAAAAGTTCGCAGAAAGGTGTATTAATGCATAATAAAGATTTGTCTGTGTTTATGCAGACTATTGGTTATGATTTCAAAGATATAAGTTTGCTTGAAGTTGCTCTTACTCACAGTTCTTATGCCAATGAGCAGAAGAAAGGAATGTGTGTGGATAATGAAAGAATGGAATTCTTAGGCGATGCTGTTCTTGAGCTTTCATCAAGTGATTATATATATAAGAATCACTCAGAGATGGCTGAAGGAAAGATGACAAGACTTCGTGCCAGCATTGTATGTGAGCCTACACTTGCTTTATGTGCAAGAGCTATTAAGCTTGATACATTTATAAGACTCGGTAAGGGGGAGGAACTTACTGGTGGAAGAAGCAGGGATTCTATTGTATCAGATGCCTGCGAAGCTGTTATAGGAGCCATCTATCTTGATGGTGGTTTTGCTAATGCAAAAGAATTTGTTAATAAGTTCATTCTTAATGACCTTGACAATAAGAAACTCTTTTTTGATAGCAAGACTATATTACAGGAAGTTATTCAGGGACTTGGAAAAGAAGTTGATTATGAATTCATCGGCGAAGAAGGTCCTGAACATAACAAACAATTCGTTGTAGCTGCTGTAGTTGACGGTCTTTTTAATATTAAAGGAACAGGCCACACTAAGAAATCAGCATCTCAGAATGCAGCATATGCTGCACTTATCGAGCTTAAGAATAAAGGCTACGATATCAACTCTGATAAGAAATAATAAGTGAGGGGTTATGTATTTAAAAAGTATAGAAGTACAGGGATTTAAGTCATTTGCTAACAAGATAGTATTTGACTTTCATAATGGTATTACAGGTATTGTAGGGCCTAATGGTTCTGGTAAAAGTAATGTTGCCGATGCTGTGCGCTGGGTTTTAGGTGAGCAAAGTGCCAAGCAGCTTCGTGGTTCTAAGATGGAAGATGTTATATTTGCAGGAACTGAGAACAGAAAGCCGGTTGGTTTCGCATTTGTATCTATAACACTTGATAACAGCGACCATGCACTTCCGGTTGATTACGATGAAGTTACAGTATCAAGAAGAGTATACCGTTCAGGTGAGAGTGAATATCTTATCAATGGTAACTCATGCCGATTAAAAGATGTAACAGAAATGTTTTATGATACCGGTATTGGTAAGGAAGGATATTCTATTATCGGACAGGGACAGATTGATAAGATTCTTTCTGGAAAGCCTGATGAAAGGCGAGAGCTTTTTGATGAAGCCGCTGGAATTGTTAAATTTAAAAGAAGAAAAGCTACTGCAATCAAGAAACTTGAAAATGAGCGGGCTAATCTTGTCCGTGTTAATGATATTTTATCAGAGCTTGAAAAACAGGTCGGACCATTACAGGTCCAGTCTGAAAAGGCCAAGGAATATCTTGACTATAAAGCTGATTTAAAGAAATATGATGTAAATGCATTTCTTTTGGAATCAGACAGGATAAGCAAAGAACTTGAAGAACTGACAGGAAAGATTGGCATTGCTGATAACGACCTTTCCAATTCAAGAGCTGAGTATGAGAGTACCAAGGCTGAATATGAAGAAGCTGAGGAACAGCTTTCTAAGGTGAATTCCGACATTGAGAATGTTAATTCACTTTTATCAAATACTGAGCTTGAAAGCCAGAGACTTAACGGTGAGATTAATGTTATCACAGAACAGATTAACAGATTCACTGATAACGAAAAGCATTACAGTGACAGAATTACAGCTATTGATAAGGATAAAGCTGCAAAACAGACCAATGTGGCTGATTTTAAGAAACAGCTCGATGAGCTTTCAACATCCGTAGAAGAGTTCGAGAATAATCTTAAAGCTAAACAGGATGCTGCTGATGTTATCAGGCAGGATATTGACGGAGTATCAGACCAGATTGAGAGCCGTCAGAACGATATCTACGACAGACTTAATGCAAAGTCTTCTATTAATGCTGAGAATCAGAAGTTTGCAACTATGCTTGAACAGCTTAATATAAGAAAAGCTGAACTTAACAGTCATCTTATTAAAGATAAGAGTGATGAAGCTGAACAAAATATCAAGATTAATGATATCAGTGCAAGATTAGAAGCTGCACAGAAAAATGCTTTGGAAATAGCTGAAAGAATTGCAACCAATAATGATGAAGTTACGGCTATTAAGAACGAAAATGCTGACCTTAATGTGCAGCATGATAAGATTGTTCAGAGTTATCACAGAGAGAAGTCAAGACTGGAATCTCTCGTTAACATTACTGAAAGATATGACGGTTATGGCAACAGTATCCGTAAGATTATGGAATTAAAGGACAGCAATCCTGGAATTCTTGGTGTTATTGCGGATATTGTCAAGGTTGAGAGAAAGTATGAAACAGCCATTGAGACAGCCTTAGGCGGAACAATCCAGAACATTGTTACTGATAAAGAATCTACAGCCAAGGAACTGATTGCATATCTTAAGCAGAATAAGCTTGGACGAGCTACATTTTTACCTCTTAATGCAATATCAGGAAGAAATACTCTTGAGAAAGAGCCATGTATTAAAGAAAATGGTGTTATCGGAATTGCAAGCAACCTTGTAAGAGTTTCTTTCGAATATGAGAACCTGGCTAAGTATCTTCTTGGAAGAATTCTCGTTGTTGATAATATTGATAATGCGCTACTTATTGCCAAGAAATACAAATACAGCTTAAGGATTGTAACTCTTGAGGGTGAGCAGCTTAATCCAGGCGGTTCTATGACCGGTGGTGCTTTTAAGAATTCAAGTAATCTTCTCGGTAGAAGAAGAGAGATTGAAGAACTTAAGAAATCTGTATCAGAACTCAGCAAATCATCAACTGAGCTTAAAACTAAGATTGCAGATAACAGAGCTAAGATAGCGTCTATAAGAGAGCTTATTGATGCAGATAACAAAGCTAACAGAGAGGCGTCTTTAGCTGTTAACACAGAGCAGATGAATCTTAATCAGGCAAAGCAGAAGTTATCTGAAATCAAAATTATATATGATAAAGATAAGGCTGAAACTACTGAAATTGACAGACAGATTAAAGAGATTGATGAGAATAAGAATCAGGTAAGCGGAAGCTTAAGTGCTCTTGAAATCCAGAATGAAAGTTCAAGAAAAGAGATTGAGAATCTTAATAAACAGCTTGAAGCAAAAAAGGCTGAACTTGATAAAGCTAATGATGATATTGAGAATCTTAAGATAAGATTCAGTTCTGTAGAACAGAAGACAGCATTTATTCAGGAGAACATTACAAGAATCAATTCTGAAATTGCTGTTCTTGAATTAGAAGAAGCTGATATAAGACAGCGAAAAGCATCTTTATCATCAGAAGTTGAAGATAAAAACGCACAGATTGAAAAATTAAGAAGTGATATTCATAAAGCAAAGAATCAGATAGCGGACTGCAACACTAAGATTGAGACTCTCCGCAAGGATAGAGATATTATTAATGCAAGTCATAAGACATTCTTTGATAAACGTGAGAAGATTAATGAACAGATTGTTCTTCTTGAAAAAGAAAGCATGCGTCTGCATAACCAGCAGGAAAAGTTGGAAGAAGAGAATGACTCTATAGTAGATTACATGTGGAATGAATATGAGCTTACATACAGCTATGCTGCTGAATTAAGAAGTGAAGAGCTTACTGATATATCTGATATTAAGAAGCAGATTAACATTCTGAAAGCCAATATTAAAAAGCTTGGTGTTGTTAATGTCAATGCTATTGAAGAATATAAGGAAGTAAGCGAACGATACAACTTCTTAAAGACACAGCATGATGATATGATTAAGGCTGAAGAGGCTCTTGTCCAGGTTATTGATGAGCTTGATAATGGTATGAGAATTCAGTTTAAAGAGAAGTTTGAAGAAATTAAGGTTGAATTCGATAAGGTATTCAAGGAATTGTTCGGTGGCGGACGAGGCACAATAGAACTTGTTGAAGGTGAAGATATTCTTGAGGCAGGAATTGTTATTATTTCACAGCCGCCAGGAAAGAAGCTACAGAACATGATGCAGTTATCCGGTGGTGAAAAGGCACTTACTGCAATTGCACTTCTTTTTGCCATTCAGAACCTTAAACCTTCACCATTCTGTCTGCTTGATGAAATTGAGGCCGCACTTGATGACTCAAATGTAGGAAGATATGCTAATTATCTTCACAAGCTTACAAAGCATACACAGTTTATTGTTATCACTCACAGACGAGGAACAATGGCTGCAGCTGACAGACTGTATGGTATAACTATGCAGGAAAAGGGTGTATCTGCACTTGTTTCAGTAGACCTTATAGCTAATGACCTTGACAAGAAGAAGGAGTAAATATGGGATTTTTTAGTAAATTAAAAGAAGGTTTAACCAAGACCAGAGATAATATTGTTTCCGGAATTGATTCTGTTTTCTCAGGATTCTCATCTATTGATGACGATTTCTATGATGAGCTTGAAGAAACCCTTATTATGGGTGATATAGGTGTTGTTGCAACCGAGGAGATTCTTGACGACCTTAAGAATAAGGTTAAAGAGAATAAGATTAAGAATCCTGCTGACTGCAAGCAGCTTCTTATTGACAGTATTAAGGAAAAGATGAATCTCGGCGAGAATGCATATGAATTTGAGAACCGCAAATCTATTGTTATGCTTATTGGTGTTAATGGTGTAGGAAAAACTACATCTGTAGGCAAGCTTGCCGGTCTCCTTAAAGCACAGAATAAGAAAGTTATTATGGCCGCTGCTGATACATTCAGAGCTGCAGCTATAGAACAGCTTACAGAATGGTCTAACAGAACAGGTGCTGATATTATTGCACAGAGTGAAGGCTCTGATCCAGCTGCCGTTATATATGATTCAATTGCTGCATGTAAAGCCAGAAAGGCAGATGTTCTTTTATGTGATACAGCAGGACGTCTTCAGAATAAGAAGAATCTTATGGAAGAGCTTCGTAAGATTGACAGAGTTATAGAAAGAGAGTATTCTGATGCATACAGGGAAAATCTTATCGTTCTTGACGCAACAACTGGTCAGAACGCCCTTTCTCAGCTTAGAGAGTTTAATGATGTAACTAATATCACAGGTATTATTCTTACTAAAATGGATGGAACTGCCAAAGGTGGAATTGCAGTTGCTATACAGGCGGAATTTGGTATTCCTGTTAAATATATTGGGGTTGGTGAGAAAGTCGAAGATTTACAGAAGTTTGATTCAGACACATTTGTTAATGCATTATTTGATGTAGATAACGGCTCTGATGAAGATTGATAAGTTAATAAATTAAGATGGGAGATTAAGTGTAATGGAAGAATTAACATTGAAAAGTTTCGAGGAAGCTGCTGAGAAGGTTAAGGAAGCAACACTTCCTACTAATCTGGTATATAGTGAGTATTTCAGCAGCCAGACTGGTAACAGAGTATACCTTAAGCCAGAGAATATGCAGTACACAGGTGCTTATAAGGTAAGAGGTGCATATTACAAGATTAGTACGATGTCAGAGGAAGCAAGACAGAAGGGACTTATTACAGCTTCTGCCGGAAATCATGCACAGGGTGTTGCATTTGCAGCTAAGAAATATGGGGTTAAGGCAACAGTAGTTATGCCTACAACAACACCACTTATCAAGGTAAACAGAACTAAGGGATACGGTGCAGAGGTTATTCTTTACGGTAATGTTTATGATGAAGCATGCGAATATGCAATGAAGCTTGCCAAGGAGAAAGGACTTACATTTGTTCACCCATTTGATGATTTAGATGTTGCAACAGGTCAGGGTTCTATCGCAATGGAGATTATTAAAGAGCTTCCAACTGTTGATTATATTCTTGTTCCTATTGGTGGTGGCGGACTTGCAACAGGTGTATCTACACTTGCAAAACTCCTTAATCCTAATATCAAGGTTATTGGTGTTGAGCCTGCCGGTGCTAACTGTCTTCAGGAATCTCTTAAGGCTGGAAAGGTTGTTACTCTTCCTACTGTAAGTACAATTGCAGACGGTACAGCTGTTAAGACTCCTGGAAGCAAGTTATTCCCATACCTTCAGAAGAATCTTGATGATATTATTACAGTTCCTGATGAAGATTTAATAGTTGCATTCCTTGATATGGTAGAGAATCATAAGATGATTGTTGAGAATTCAGGTCTTCTTACAGTTGCAGCATTAAAGCAGCTTGATGTTAAGGATAAGAAGATTGTTTCAATTCTTTCTGGTGGTAATATGGATGTTATTACAATGTCATCTGTTGTTCAGCAGGGACTTGTACAGAGAAGCAGAATCTTCACTGTTTCTGTACTTCTTCCAGATAAGCCAGGTGAACTTGTAAGAGTAGCTTCTATTATTGCAGAAGCTAACGGTAATGTAATCAAGCTTGAGCATAACCAGTTTGTAAGCATTAACAGAAAAGCAACTGTTGAGCTTAGAATTACTATTGAAGCTTTCGGACATGAACATAAGGATGAGATTGTTGACAAGCTTGAAGCAGCAGGTTTAAGACCTAGAATTGTTAAGGTAAACATTTAATCACTATCTGCAGAGGGAAATCTATGAAGAAATATTCTTTAAAAAGATATGCAGGAGTTACAATGGCATTATTTGGGGCAGCTGCGCTGTCCCTATTGCTTTTTTTTGCATTGTTCAGAATTGATGCTATCCACAAAGCATTTTCGCATATATGCAAAACTCTTATGCCTTTTATAATTGGCGGGGTATTAGCATATGTAATATGTCCAATATGTAATTTCTTCGATAATATATATAATAAGGTATTTAAGTTTATTAAGAATGAGAAGAAAAAGAAATGCCTGTCCAATAATCTTAGTGTGTTTACAGGGCTTCTTATAGCAATTCTGTTCATATATTTTATGATTATTGTTATTATTCCTAATCTTGTAAACAGTGTTATACGTCTTATTCAGATTATTCCTGATAATGTCAATAAAGTTATTGATTTTGTACAGAAGTTTCTTAACGAAAATGAAACTCTTATGAAATATTCAGAGAATATTATCGATAAAACATATACATTTATTAACGACTGGCTCGGTAACGAGTTTCTTGGATATGCACAGGGAATTGCTTCCGGTGTTTCAACCGGTGTAGTTAATATCATTGTTGTACTTTTTAATGTTCTTATCGGATTCATTGTTGCAGCGTATCTTCTTACTGCAAGAAAAAAGCTTGCAAAGCAGGGAGAGATGGTTGTCTATAGTATATTCAAGAAAGAACGTGCTGCCAGCGTTATGGAAGAGATTAAGTATACTGATAAGGTGTTCAGCGGCTTTGTTAATGGCAAAATCCTTGATGCCCTTGTAATAGCACTTATATGTTTTATAGCACTTAAGATATTTACAATATGTAATCCTGGCAAAGAGATGATGAGTGAGATTCTTATTGCATTCATTGTTGGAATATTTAATGTTATTCCTTTCTTTGGCTGGTACATAGCATGGTTTATCGGAGCTTTATTATGTCTTATTGTCAATCCTGCACAGTGTCTGTTCTTTGTAATATTTAATTTCATATTACAGCAGATTGACGGTAATATTATCGGACCTAAAATTCTTGGTAATACTACAGGAATCTCAAGTTTCTGGGTATTGTTTGCAATACTCCTCTTTGGTGATATATGGGGATTTGCAGGAATGCTTTTAGGTGTTCCTATATTTGCAGTTATATATCATCTTATTAAGAAATGGGTGTTTAAGAGACTACAGATTAACGGAATGGAGAATTTAAGCGAAGAATATGAGGCTGAATATCCTCCAAATGAGCGTGAAAAGAAGCTTGAAAGCTGATTTAATAATTTTTAAAAAGTGTCAAGTAAAAATGCTTGACACTTTTTTAAATATCTGATATTATACTCAAGGCTTATGAGTCAATCATGGCTTATATGATATTTAAGTTTGTGGCAGGTATTATGGAAAGAATTGTTGAACAGAATCTTTTATATGATTTTTATGGAGAGTTACTTAACGACCATCAGAAGAAGATATATGAAGATGCTATCTACAATGATTTATCTCTCAGCGAGATTGCCGATGAATACGGTATATCAAGGCAGGGAGTACATGATCTGATTAAGAGAGTTACGAAGACACTTGATGGATACGAAGCTAAGCTTCATCTTATACAGAAGTTCCTTGAAACCAAGGACAAGGTATCTAAGATTGATTCTTTAGTTGATGATTACATGGAAAGCCAGGATATATCTGATATTCATGAAATCAAGAAGTTATCCAATGAGATTCTTGAAGAATTTTAAGGAGAGATATTATGGCATTCGATAGTTTATCAGAGAAATTGCAGAATATTTTTAAAAATCTTCGTGGTAAGGGCCGTTTATCAGAAGCTGATGTTAAGGCTGCTCTTAAGGAAGTTAAGCTTGCCCTGCTTGAAGCTGATGTTAACTTTAAGGTTGTTAAGCAGTTTATCAAGTCTGTAGAAGAAAGAGCAATCGGTCAGGATGTTATGTCAAGTCTTACACCTGGTCAGATGGTTATCAAGATTGTTAATGAAGAGATGGTATCTCTTATGGGATCTGAGACAACTGAGATTGCCTTGAAACCTGGTTCTGAGATTACTGTTATCATGATGGCAGGTCTTCAGGGTGCTGGTAAGACTACTACTACAGCAAAGCTTGCTGGTAAGTTTAAGGCAAAGGGAAGAAAACCTCTCTTAGTTGCCTGTGATGTATACAGACCAGCAGCCATTGAACAGCTTACTATTAATGGTAATAAACAGGGTGTTGAAGTGTTCTCTATGGGAACCAACCAGAAACCTGTTGATATTGCCAAAGCTGCTATAGCTCATGCTAAGAATAACGATTTTAATACAGTTATTCTTGATACAGCAGGACGTCTTCATGTCGATGAAGATATGATGAATGAGCTTATAGAAATTAAAGCTAATGTATCAGTTGACCAGACAATTCTTGTAGTTGATTCCATGACAGGTCAGGATGCTGTTAATGTTGCTTCTTCATTCAATGAAAAGGTTGGTATTGACGGAGTTATCCTTACTAAGTTAGATGGTGATACAAGAGGTGGTGCAGCACTTTCAATTAAGGCTGTTACCGGAAAGCCAATTCTTTATGTTGGTATGGGTGAAAAGCTTTCAGACCTTGAGCAGTTCTATCCAGACCGTATGGCATCAAGAATACTTGGTATGGGGGATGTCCTTACCCTTATTGAGAAAGCCGAAGCACAGCTTGACGCTGATAAGGCTAAAGCTATGGAAGAAAAGCTTAAGAAAGCAGAATTTGATTTTAATGACTTTCTTGAGTATATGGGACAGATTAAGAATATGGGTGGTATCAGTTCAATTATGAGCATGATGCCGGGACTGTCAGGTCAGATGAAGAATGTTTCAATCGATGATGATGAAGCAGAGAAGAATATGAGAAGAACCGAATCTATCATATATTCAATGACTAAGGCAGAAAGAAGTAATCCAGACATACTTAATCCTTCAAGAAAGAACAGAATTGCAAGAGGTGCAGGTGTTGATATTGCTGATGTTAACAGACTTGTAAAACAGTTCGAACAGATGAAGAAGATGATGAAGCAGATGCCGGGAATGATGAAAGGTGCTAAAAAGGGACGTTTCAAGTTACCTTTTTAACATAGATTAATTTTTAAGAATAATACAGGAGGTGAATGTAATGGCAGTAAAGATTAGATTAAAGAGATTAGGTGAGAAGAAAAATCCTTTCTATAGAATTATCGTAGCAGACTCAAGATCTCCAAGAAATGGTAGATTTATCGATGAAATCGGTACTTATGATCCTAATTACGATCCATGCAAGCTCAACATTGATGCTGAGGCTGCTAAGAAGTGGTTATCAAACGGAGCTCAGCCTACAGAGGTTGTTGGAAAGCTTTTCAAGATGGCTGGTATCGAAAAATAAGACTAGTGGAGGTGTAATTGACTATGAAAGAATTAGTGGAAATTATCGCTAAGGCACTAGTTGATAATCCGGATGAGGTTGTAGTAACAGAAACTGAAAAAGATAAGGCTCTTGTAGTCAATCTTAAGGTTGCTCCTTCGGATATGGGCAAGGTTATCGGCAAGTCTGGTAGAATTGCCAAGTCAATAAGAGCAGTTGTTTCAGCTGCAGCTTCTAAGAGCGACAAGAAAGTGATTGTTGAAATAGATAATTAAGCAAACACTACTGTCTAAGGCAGCCTTTCGGGGCTGTCTGTTTTGTTATTTATATATACATTTATGTCAGAATGGAGAATTTAAGTGGAAGATATGTTAAGGGTAGGGGTCATAACATCGACCCACGGAATCAGAGGTGAAGTTAAGGTTTTTCCTACAACAGATGATCCTCTTCGTTTTAAGAAACTTAAGAAATGTGTTATCGATGGAAAAAGAGAACAGGTAGCTGTCACTGTATCTTCAGTTAAATTCTTTAAGCAGTTCGTAATACTTAAGTTTAAAGAATTTGATGACATCAATGATATAGAGAAATACACAAAATGCGACTTGCTCGTTTCAAGAGAAGATGCTGTTAAACTTGAGCCGGGAGAGTATTTTATATGCGATCTTATCGGACTTGATGTTATAACAGATGAAGGAAAGCATTTGGGCGTACTGAAAGATGTATTAGAGACAGGTGCTAACAATGTATATGAAGTAGAGGCGGACAATGGCGAAAGCTATTTAATACCGGTTATTGACCAGTGTATATTAGATCATGACCTTGATAAGAAGACTATTACAGTCCATATCTTGCCGGGGCTTCTGGATATTAATAAATAATAAAGAAAATGTATTTTTAGTCTTGCATTATTTGCTTGATTATGATAATCTGAATAAGTTGTGAGAAAAAGGGATGGTCCTCTGTTACAGAACCTGTATTAAGAACATCATAATATTAAGGAGGTCACACATGAATACAATTATTAAGAACATCGAAGATGCTCAGCTTAAGGCTCAGGCTCCTGAGTTCAGAGTTGGTGATACTGTAAGAGTATCAGCTAAGATTAAGGAAGGAAACCGTGAAAGAATCCAGGTTTTCGAAGGAACAGTATTAAAGAAGCAGGGAACTGGCGTTAGAGCTACATTTACAGTAAGAAAGATTTCTAACGGCGTTGGCGTTGAGAAGACATGGCCATTACATTCACCTATCGTTGAGAAGGTTGAAGTTGTAAGACGCGGTAAGGCTAGAAGAGCTAAGCTTAACTACTTAAGACAGAGAACAGGTAAGGCTGCTAAGGTTAAGGAATTAGTTAGATAATTTTGTTATTCACGGTAAGGGACATTTGAAAAAATGTCCCTTTACTTATATATAAGCGACAGGAAAGGTCGGAATTTTATGAGATTTTTTCAAAGAAGATATCAGGAAAATACTGCATTGCTTAATATATGCAAATATGTAGCAGATGTATGTGTTGTAATAGTACTTGCTTATGCTCTGGTTACATTCATATGCTGCCGTTCTACAGTTGTTGGTAATTCTATGGAGGAAACGCTGTCTAATGATAACACTGTTCTTATAAACAGAATATCATATGCATTTAATGGTCCTAAGCGATTTGACTGTATAGCTTTCGAACAGGATTCTGTTGATTCATCTAAGATATACATAAAGAGAGTTATCGGATTGCCGGGGGAAACTGTCCAGATAAAGGATGGCAGGGTATATATTAATGATTCACAGCTTGATGATTATGTTGATACGACAATACTTACTCCGGGTGTAGCTGCCAACCCTTATAAACTTGCTGATGATGAATATTTTGTACTTGGAGATAATCGTAATAATAGTGAGGATAGCCGTTTTGCCAGTGTCGGAATGGTTAAACGTAAGAATATTGTAGGAAAAGTATGGATGATAATAGAACCGTTTGATTCATTTGGTTTTGTTAAATAATGGAGATATATATGGAAGAGAAGAAGAGAGCCATTAACTGGTATCCTGGTCATATGACTAAGGCCAGAAGAATGATGGAAGAAGATATAAAGCTTGTTGACCTTGTTATTGAGATTGTAGATGCAAGAATACCGTTAAGCAGCCGTAATCCGGATATTGATAAGCTGGCTAAAAATAAGGCACGTATTGTATTATTGAATAAATCGGACCTTGCAGATGACACAGTAACGGATGAATGGATAACATATTTTAAAGATAAAGGCTTTTACTGCCTAAAGCTTAACTCAAGACTCAATGTAAGCAACCGTGCAGTTAATAATCTTATAACTGCTGCATGTTCTGCCAAGATTGAAAGAGACAGAGCAAGAGGAATTAAGAATCGTTCCATCAAAGCTATGATTGTTGGAATACCTAATGTTGGTAAATCAACATTTATTAATTCATTCACTGGAAGAAAGAGTGCCAAGACAGGTAATAAGCCGGGTGTTACAAAAGGAAAGCAATGGATAAGAATTAATGGAAGTGTTGAATTGCTTGACACACCGGGTATACTCTGGCCTAAGATAGAAGACAGGAATGTTGGTGAAAGACTTGCAATGATTGGTTCAATTAATGACCAGATTCTTAATATTGAGGAGCTTGCATTAGAAACAATTAAGTTTCTTAAGAAGAATTATCAGCCGCAGCTTTATAGCCGTTATGATATAACAGAAGATATATTCGATAATGTTGATACTGAAACAATGATGAATCCTGAAAATGCTGCTGCACTCTGTATTATGGAACATATTGCCAGAAAACGTGGCTGTATTAAGAAAGGTTCAGATATTGATTATGAAAAATGTGCTGCATGTATTCTTGATGATTTCAGAGAAGGAAAGATTGGAAATATCTCTCTTGAAAGACCTTAATTAAGATACCGGAAAGGAAAGCTATGACACTTAAAGAAGAACGTGAACTTAAAAAAGCAGCAAAGCTGGAGGCTGAGAAACAGCGTATTGAAGCTATGCGTGAATACGAAGAAATGTATGATACATTTTCTTATATATGTGGAATAGATGAGGCTGGAAGAGGCCCACTTGCAGGTCCAGTTGTTGCAGGCGCAGTAATTCTGCCTAAAGGAAAAAGGATTCTTTATGTAAATGATTCTAAGAAATTAAGTGAGAAAAAAAGAGATGAGCTTTTTGATGTTATAAAAGAAGAAGCACTTTCATATGGAATTGGAATTGTATCTCCTGAAAGGATTGATGAGATTAATATATTGCAGGCAACTTATGAGGCTATGCGTGACGCAGTCAGCCAGTTATCTGTAAAACCCGATATACTTCTTAATGATGCAGTTACAATTCCAGGAATAGACATTAAGCAGATTCCTATTATTAAAGGTGATGCCAAGAGTCTGTCAATTGCATCTGCAAGTATTCTTGCGAAAGTAACAAGGGACAGACTTATGACCGAATATGATTCTTTATATCCGGAATATGGATTTGCCAGGCACAAAGGCTATGGAACTAAAGTTCATATTGAAGCAATAAAAGAGTACGGTCCATGTCCTATACACAGAAGAACATTTATTAAGAATTTCATATAATTACTATAAAAGAAAAGCAGGTAGATAATGACTTTTAATAAAAGAACTATCGGAGCAGATAAAGAACAGCTTGCAGCAGAGTATCTTATTGATAATGGTTATACTGTACTGGAACGCAACTTCCGAAGCAGAACCGGTGAGATAGATATTATTGCTTCCAAAGATAATTATCTGGTATTTATTGAGGTTAAATATAGAAGCAGTACACGCTATGGTGCTGCTGTTGAAGCTGTCAATTATAAAAAACAGCAGACTATAAGAAAAGTTGCCAGTTATTATCTTGCAACCAGATACAGAAGCTGTGATATTCCTTGCCGATTCGATGTATTAGGAATCGATGGCAGGACTATAACACATATAAAAAATGCTTTTTAATAAGGATAATAATTATGAATATTAAATATATTAATACCAGCGCATTATTTAATGGTCTGGACGGTACAACAATTAATAACTCAACAAGATTATGTAATAGGAATGGTATTACATATATAGAATTTACACCTTTTGATAAATTTGACTGGGTTAAGCTTCATTTTTCAACAAGACTCGGTGGTGTAAGTGAAGGAATGTATTCAAGCATGAACTTCTCTTTTGACAGGGGAGACAGCTATGATAATGTATATAAGAATTATGAATTATTCCTTGATACAATGGGCCTTAAACCGGAAAACTGTGTATGCACCAAACAGACTCATACAACCAATGTTCTGGTCGCTGATTCTTCAATGGCAGGAATGGGGCTTACAAAACCCAGAAGCTTTGATAATGTAGATGGTCTGATAACTAATGAACCCGGATTATGTCTTGTTACATATTTTGCAGACTGTGTTCCTGTATATTTTATTGACCCTGTTAACAAATCTATCGGAGCAGCCCATTCAGGCTGGCGTGGAACAGTAGCAAATATTACCCATGAGGTAGTAAAGCTTATGAAAGAAACATACGGTTCTCGTCCTGAAGATATTCATACATTCATCGGTCCATCAATCTGTCAGGACTGTTATGAAGTTGATGAAACAGTTGCAAGCCAGTTCAGACAAGCATACGAATTGAAAGAATCGGACATGATGTTATATCATACCAGAGATGATAAATACCAGCTCAATCTGCAGACTGCTAATTACTATAATATGATTCATGAAGGAATCCTTCCTGATAACATAGGTATATCTGACATATGCACAAGCTGTAACAGTGACTGGCTCTTTTCACACAGAGCTTCACATGGAAAACGTGGCGTTTTGTGTGGATTCATGAGTATATGCAGATAATATATTAAAAAGCCAGAACAGATAATTTTATTGATAATCTGTTCTGGCTTTTTTTATTTTTTGTTATGTTCCTGTTTGTATCTGGCTCTTAATTCAGCTTCCTCAGAAGAAAGCTTTGCCCTGCCTTTTCTGCCAACTTTGGTTATAAGCAGATATATTGCTGCAAGTATTGCGATAGGAATAGCTGCTGTAAGTATTGTCGATAAAGTCTCTGTAAATACACCATTTTCAAAGACAGATTTTTTAACACTTGTATACTGGGCTGAATTGATTATATATCTGATGTTATTAATCATCTCATCAGTAATTTCATTATCCTTAGACTGGAGAGAGTACATATATATATATCCGCGTGCTACAGTGTAATATTTTCTTGTATAAATCGTCTGCTTTTCATCTGATACAGATGTGACCTCTGTCCTGAAATATGGACGATCGTTAATTATATCTATAGCCTTGCCTGTCATTGTCTCTGTCAGGCCATCTTCCTGCTTGGCATTCTCTGAATCAATATATTGCAGGAACATGCCACTTAACTGATTCTCATCCAGTTCATCAAGGTTGGAAAGTGATGAACCTGCCTTCATTCCAACGACAGCAATCTCATAAGATAAATCTTTAGAAAATGCTTCAAGATATATATTAGATGCTTTCATTGAGTTCTGTACTTCATTGGCATCCTGTGCGCCAATATCCTTAAGATATGCATTATTGCCTGTTGTTGTCTGCGTAAAGCATATCAGTTCCTCAGGAACTTTTAATTTTAAATCAATTGCAGAGAACTTATAAGATGCATCTGCTGCCAGTGCAGTAAAAGATGGAAAAATAATTGCCGATATAAGGACCAATACCGGAATAAATGTTAATTTTTTGCGGAATAAATTCACTAAAACACCTCCTAAAGCGCCTAAAATCAATATTTTGTATGATATCACAGTGCTTTACAAAAAGCAATTAAACTGATATTATATTATAGATTGCGTGTATTAATTTTTTATAAATTGAGAAATGAGGTAATTATGAGTAAACCAATAGTTGCTGTTGTCGGAAGACCTAATGTTGGTAAATCAACTTTATTCAACAGTCTGTGCGGACAGCAGATTTCAATAGTTAAGGACACTCCTGGTGTCACAAGAGACAGAATTTATGCAGAAGTAAGCTGGTTAAATCACAATTTCACACTTATAGATACTGGTGGAATTGAACCGGATACAGGTGATATCATTCTTGCGCAGATGCGTGAGCAGGCTGAAATCGCTATTGAGACAGCAGATGTAATCATATTCATGACAGATGTCAAGCAGGGACTTGTAGATTCAGATTCCAAGGTTGCTGATATGTTAAGACGCTCACACAAGCCAGTTATTCTTGTTGTTAACAAGGTTGACAGCTTTGAGAAGATGATGCCTGATGTATATGAGTTCTATAATCTCGGAATTGGAGAACCATTTCCTATATCAGCAGTTAATAAGTTAGGCTTTGGTGAAGTACTTGATGAAGTAGTAAGCCATTTCCCAGAGGGATCTGATACTGTAGAGGAAGATGATAGACCTAAGGTTGCCATTATCGGTAAACCTAACGTTGGTAAATCATCTATTATCAATAAACTTGTTGGAAAGAACAGAGTAATTGTATCTGATATTGCCGGTACAACACGAGATGCAATTGATACAGCCATCAAATATAACAGTAAGGAATATGTATTTATTGATACAGCAGGCCTTCGTCGTAAGAGCAAGATTAAAGAAGATCTTGAGCGTTTCAGTATTATCAGAACTGTAGCAGCTGTTGAGCGTGCAGATATAGCAATTCTTGTTATTGATGCAACAGAAGGTGTAACAGAGCAGGATGCCAAGATTGCCGGTATTGCACACGAAAGAGGCAAGGGAATTATCATTGCTGTCAACAAATGGGATGATATTGAGAAGGATGACAAGACTATCTATGAATTCACTAATAAGATTAAAGATACTCTTTCATTCATGTCTTATGCCGAGATTATATTTGTTTCTGCCAAAACAGGACAGAGACTTAATAAGATATATGAATTAGTTGACCACATTGTTGATGCACAGACTATGCGTATTCCAACAGGTGTGCTTAATGAGATTCTTACAGAAGCTGTTGCCATGAAACAGCCACCATCAGATAAGGGCAAGAGACTAAAAATTTACTACATGACTCAGGTTTCTGTTAAACCGCCAACATTTGTTATGTTTGTTAATGATGTAGAACTTACACATTTTTCATATACAAGATATATAGAAAACAGAATCAGAGAATCCTTTGGATTCAGAGGTACATCTATCAGATTTATCAATAGAGAACGTAAGGAGAAAGAATAATGCTAGTTAAAATAGGTATTCTTATATATGGATATTTCGCTGGTGCACTCATTCAGGCTGGTTACTGGATGGGAAAGGTCAACAAAATTGACATCAGGGATTATGGCAGTGGCAATGCAGGAACTACCAATGTTATGAGAACTCTTGGCAAGAAAGCAGGCATTGCAACTTATCTCTTAGATGCATTCAAGGCGGTTATTGCTGATATATTAATACATTTTCTTATAGTACCACATACAGCAATTCCAGAGATGCTTTTATTCCTGTATTGCGGACTTGGTATTGTACTTGGACATAATTTTCCATTTTACCTTAATTTTAAGGGTGGAAAAGGCATTGCAGCATCTTCAGGTGTTGTTATAAGTCTTATGCTTTTTCCTAAGTACTGTTTCATGTTCACAGTATTTGGTATCTTAACATTTGCACTTGCAGCCAAGATAAGCCGATATGTTTCATTGGCTTCTCTTATTGGAATGGCAATGTTTTTCGTTGAATTCCTTATATGGGGATTCTTAGGATGGCTTCCTTTAACCGGTACAAGTCTTGTTGAAGGAACTGTTATTGTTTTCGCTCTTGCAGCACTTGCATTTATCAGACACCGCAGTAATATTGTAAGACTGGTTCATGGAACAGAACGAAAAATCGGTCAGAAAAAAAATTAAATTTAAATACGCATTTTTGCGTAGATTGGAGTATAATTATGGCAAATATAAGTGTTTTAGGAGCAGGAAGCTGGGGCTTAGGTCTTGCTTTACTTCTTAATAACAACGGTCACAATGTAACAGTATGGTCAGTTTTAAATGATGAAGTAGTTATGCTTCAGACAGAAAGAGAACATAAAAGATGCCTTCCTGGTGTCAGAATTCCAGACAGCATTACTATCTCTGGTGATACAGCAAATGTTATTAACAATGCTGATGTTCTTGTGCTGGCCGTAGCTTCTCCATACACACGTTCTACAGCTAAATTAATAGCACCTTTCGTTAAAGAAGGACAGATTATTGTCAATGTTGCAAAGGGAGTTGAAGAACATACACTTCTTACTCTGTGTCAAATAGTAGAAGAAGAGATTCCTCAGGCTAAGGTTGCTGTATTATCAGGACCAAGCCATGCAGAAGAGGTAAGCCGTGGTATTCCTACAACATGTGTTATAGGTGCACATGAGAAGAATACTGCTGAATATCTTCAGAACATTTTCATGAGTGACGTATTCAGAGTCTATACAAGTCCTGATATGCTTGGTATATGCATCGGTGGTGCATTAAAGAATGTTATTGCACTTGCTGCCGGTATAGCTGATGGTCTTGGATATGGAGACAATACAAAGGCTGCACTTATCACAAGAGGTAATGCAGAAATAACAAGACTTGGGGTTGCAATGGGTGCTAATCCTCATACATTTTCAGGTCTTTCAGGTATCGGTGACCTTATAGTTACATGTGCAAGTATGCACAGCCGTAACAGACGTGCTGGAATCCTTATTGGTAAGGGTTATACTAAGGATCAGGCAATGGAAGAGGTTCAGATGGTTGTTGAAGGAGTCTTTTCTGCAAAAGCAGCATTAGAACTCTCTAAGAAATACAACATAGAGATGCCAATCGTTGAACAGGTCAACAAAGTCCTTTTTGAGGATAAGCCTGCCGCTGAAGCCGTTAAAGAACTTATGTTAAGAGATAAGAAAATAGAAATTGATAATTCCGAATGGAAATAATCATATTGAGTTAATAGAAGGGGAGAACTGATGGCTCATATTAAGAATATGTCAAACAGAGCATACATTTCAAGCAGCCTGAAAAATAAGCTTTCACGCTTTGAAATGTACAGATACAGCTTTATATATGCGCCTACAGGTTATGGTAAATCCAAAATAACTAAATCTTTCTTTAAGAACTACCCAGGATATACAGTTCTGTGGATAGATGCTCAAAGTTCAAGAGAGATTTTCTGGGAAAACTTCTGCAATGCTGTTAAACTTTTTAATGTTTCCCTTGCAGAATCATTCAAGAATATTGGATTTCCTGATTCAGACGAAGATATTAATGCGGTTATCAACCTTCTTTCTATTATGAATTCTGAACAGTCTTCAGCACTACTTGTTATTGATAATTTTGATAACATATTTAATGATAATATGTGCAGAATATTTGCTGCATCATATCTTTCAACTGCTGTTGGCTTAAGATATGCGTTCATATTACGAAAGATAACTAATCAGAGTATTATTAATCTCATTACTAAAGATGATGCGTTAGGTATAACTAAGAAGGACCTAGCTTTTTCACAAGAAGATATTGAAGATTATTTCAGGCTAAACGAAATAATTCTCGATAAGGAAACCTCTAAAAAAATATATCAAAAATCACTAGGATGGCCATATATTGTTTATCTCTATATGGAATCTTTCCGCAATAAAATTACTAATAATGATATTCTGGTTTCTGATAAAGCCAACACATTTATTGAGAATAATGTATGGTTTGAATTGAATAATAAAGAGCGGGAATTTCTTGCAAACATGAGTGTTTTTTCATCTTTTAATCTTAAGCAATGTATGAAACAGGCATTTCTTGAAGAAAAAGAATGTCTTAACCTGCTTAATTCGATATCTTTGATTGATTATGATGAACACACTCGAAGATACAGCTTTAATCCAATGTTTGATAATTATATTCTACAGGTCTTAAGCGAAATGCCAACACAGAATGTAAGAAGCATTACCATAAGGGCTGCCAACACTAATCTTGATGATGGCCATTATTTTGAAGCAATGAAGCTATACAGCCAGTCCAGAGAATATACAAAGATATATAGAAGTAATATATCATATGAACATATATATCCTTTCGTTATCAAACAGAATAAAGACATATTTACTGATATTGCCAATCATTACTGGGATATTGAAAAAAACGGACATTTTGAGTTCTCAATCTTAATATGTTTTTCACTTCTTATGTTTAATGAAAGACATATGGTTGACACACTTCTCACAGATATCGCCGCTGATATCAATAAAGATACATATCTTAATGAAAGTGCACGCAATTCGTATCTAGCTGAATTGCAGTTTGTTAAAGCATTTACAAAATATAATAATTTCGAATTAATGATTAAAGATTTTAATCTTATTTCATCATATTCGAAGTCACCTGTTAACATAATTGCTGGAGGTTTTCCATTTAATTATGAATGTCCATCTGTACTTATGCTGTATCACAGACAGGCTGGTGCACTTGATAAAGAACTTGCCGCACTTGAACATTATGCATCTGATTATTACAGAATAACTAATGGTCATGGTAAAGGGTTTGAAGCTGTTATGAAAGCTGAAGTTTTATATAACAGAGGCGATTTCGACGGAGCTGAAATTCTGTGTCAGAAAGCAATATATATGGCAGACAGCCGTAACCAGTATGGAATATATATTGCAGCAAGTTATATTCTTGCCAACATTGCCCTATATAGAGGACTTAATGACCAGTACAAGGAGAATATGAATAATATTGTCAGCATAGCTAACAAAGATAAAGGTAAGTCAAGATCTCTTGTTAAACTTTCAGACATATGTCTTGCATGTTTATATTCTAATACTGAGCAGGAAGAGAAGATATCATCATGGCTGAAAGACCAGAAAGCTATAGAAGATACTGTCAATTTCTTCTCACTGAGCTTTGTTAATGTTCTCTTTGGCAAATATCTGATACTAACACATGATTATCATCATTATCTTGGCATAAGCGGTCAGCTTCTTGGCTTGAATAATATGTTTTCATACGTTATGCCACAGATATATACATATATATATCTTGCAATAGCTAACAATGAAACAGGTGAAGTACTGAAAGCCCATAAGTTCATGAAAGAAGCTATAAAACTTGCTGAACCAGATAATATATATATGCCGTTTGTTCATAACTATGATGCTGTTTCAGAGCTTATGGCTGAAGCTGTAATCAACCGTGATTATCAGAGGTTCATTAAGAATGTAACAAGAATTTCCAAAGGATATTCAAAAGGTATCAAAGCAATTAAGAAAGCAGGGCATATGCTTGCTGATTATGGACTTACAGTAAGAGAATCTGATGTTGCAAAGCTTGCTGCCAAGCGGTATTCTAATAAAGAAATAGCTGAACATCTTTTTATTGCTGAAAGCACTGTTAAATCTAACATGAAAGTTATATTTAATAAATTACAGATTAATTCTCGTGCAGAATTAAAGAACTTTTTCGAATAAATAATAAAAAGGAATTAATATATGAGAGTAATAGCTGGAATTGCCAGAAGCATGCCACTAAAGGCTGCCGAGGGTGATAATACAAGACCAACAACTGACAGAATTAAAGAAACGCTTTTTAATATGCTGCAGCCAGATATAGCCGGATGCAGATTCCTTGATCTGTACTCAGGCAGCGGTGCTATTGGTATTGAAGCATTAAGCCGTGGTGCTAAAGAAGCTGTCCTTGTTGAGAATGCAAGAGCTGCTTTAGCAGTTATCAAAGACAATCTTGCTTTCACAAAGCTTTCATCTAATGCTGTTGTTATGGAACAGGATGTTTTGTCTGCAATAAACAGATTGTCTGGCAAAGGAGTATTTGATATTGTTTTCATGGATCCACCATATGGCAAGGACTATGAATATGATGTATTAAATGCACTATCGCATTCAGATATAATAGATAAATACACAATTATAATAATTGAAGAAGCACTTAATGTGCCTTTGGATTATATTGACGAATGTGGTTTTGAGACAGTTAAAGTTAAGAATTACAAGACTAACAAGCATATTTTTATAAGACTAAAGGAGAGTGAATAACTGTGAAAAAAGCGATTTATCCAGGAAGTTTTGACCCGGTGACATTAGGACATTTGGATATAATAAGACGTTCAGCAAGTCTTGTTGACCACCTTATAGTAGGCGTTTTAAATAACAGTACCAAAACACCATTGTTTTCAGTAGACGAGCGTGTTAATATGTTAAGAGAAGTGACAAAGGATTTACCTAACGTAGAGGTATTAAGCTTCAGCGGTCTTCTGGTAGATTTTGCAGCAGAGCATAATGTCTCTGTTATAATAAGGGGATTAAGAGCTGTCACTGACTTTGAATATGAACTTGCAATGTCCCAGACGAACAGAGTTGCAGCTCCGGGAATTGACACAGTATTTCTTACAACAAGCCTTAAGTACGCATACTTAAGTTCAAGTATTGTTAAAGAGATGGCTATGTATGGTGGAGATATTCACAAGTTCGTTCCAGAAGAAATCATAGACAGAGTCTACGAGAAATATGGAATCAATAAATAATCAGAATACTATTAAAGGAGTAAAGTTATGAGCAGAATTGAACAGTTAATAAGTGATATCGAAAGTTATATAGATACCTGTAAATATTATCCATTATCTAATGTTAAAATTATTGTTAACAAAGAGACGTTAGAAGACATGCTTACAGAGTTAAGATTAAAGACTCCTGATGAAGTTAAGAAATATCAGAAAATCTTAAGCAATAAGGATGCTATTCTCGCTGATGCCAAGGAACAGGCTGATGCAATTATCAATGCTGCACAGGTTCAGACAGAAGAGCTTATCAATGAGCATGAAATTATGCAGAGAGCTTACGCACAGGCTAATGATCTTATTGAACAGGCTACAGCACAGGCTCAGGCTATTCTTGATAATGCTACAGAAGAGGCTAACAGTATCAGATATGGTGCTATGCAGTATACAGATGATATGCTTGCAAAGCTTCAGTACATTATTGAACATTCAATCAAGGATAATAAAGAAAAGTACGATTCATTATTATCTGGTCTTGAAAATATATTATCTGTTGTCAACAACAACAGAAATGAACTCAGTGGAATTGAAGAGGGCTCTGAAGAAACTAATAATGAAGATAATTCCTCAGATACCGAAGACTATGATAATGATTCAGATGAAGAATAATTATTATTAATTTCAGACTTATAATACATATATCAGTAGCATAGCTGTTATAAGTGTAACAATGCACAAGACAAGCTTCTGATATATGTATTTTTTTATGCTTATATAATTATTACATACACATCTGGTCTGCATAATTATACACACACCTCCAAATGCATCAAGTAACACAGTCATTAATATAAATACATCTGCTGCCAGATCTGAATTCTTAATAATTGCAAGTCCATTGGATATCTCCAGAAGATATGCCACAACTAAACCAGCCATATTATCAGGAATAAGGTATATGACAAGATTGACAATAACAGAAAATAATATTATATATGCACCTAATTTCAGTGCAGTGTTAATTGAACTGTCAACAGCTTTCTCAAAAAAACGGATCATAAGTCCTTTGCTCATTTTATTTACACTTTTAACATTGTCCCGTGCCTTATCTTTATATAAAGCTATTACGACAAAAGAACATATTATTACTGGCAGATATGTAATTATTAGAAATGTATATATATCAATACATTTTTCTAGAATATTAATATATACATAGCTGATAAGAAATGCCGGACTCGGAATATTGATTATTCCTGCGAGCATGTCCGCAAGTCTGCTTTCTGGATTATTCTTATGATACCATGCGCAGATATAAGCCCCGTTAGGAAAACCTGTCATTAGTCCCGCAGCAACAAGTATCAACGGATTATTGATTTTCTTATACTCAATTAATCTTACAAGAATATTGGTAATAATAAATGATATGAATAATCCAGGAAATACTTTCAGTCCAAAAAGATATAATCCTGAAATTACTCCTTGACACACAGGAACTGATAATACTGACAACATAAATAAAAGTATAAATATTATACTTAACATACGGCCTCTTTAATAATTGATATTTAATAATATTCTCAAAAATGTTCAATTATGTGTTATAATGAAATGTAAATTTGCAATCAAGGAGATTACAATGGAAATTCAGATGTGGAAAGAGATTCTTACACCTTATGACTTAGCGGTGGAAGAACTTCAGATAAAATTCAATCATATTGTCAAGGAATATCGTCAGGCTGGCGTATATTCACCTATAGAACAGGTCCTTGGACGTGTTAAAAGCATTTCCAGTATAATACAGAAAGCCCAGCGCCGTGGTATTCCAATAGACAAAATACAAAAAAATATACTTGATATTGCCGGAATAAGAATCATCTGCCAGTTCACAGAAGATATATATACAGTTGTAAAGCTTATTAAGAAACGTAAAGACATGACTGTAATAAGTGAAAAAGATTATATCAGGAACATTAAAGAAAGCGGTTACAGAAGTTATCACATTATCGTGCATTACGAGGTTGAGACAGTTAAAGGAACTTCAGTAATTCCAGTTGAGATTCAGATAAGAACACTTGGCATGAATTTCTGGGCAATTATAGAGCACTCTCTTCAGTACAAATATGATGGTGAGATTCCTTTGCATGTAAGAGAAAGACTTAATGCGGCATCTGATGCACTTATAACACTTGATAATGAAATGTCATCTATCCATGATGAAATTATTAATTCCCAGACCTACTTTATGGTTAAAGCAAATATTGTTTCAGATATATTAAGTACAATCCAGAATTTGTACAAGGTTGCCAATAAGCAGGTTGTTATAAAGATTCAGGATGAATTCTACGAGATATATGAAAAGGGTGACATCAATGAACTTTCAAGATTCTCACGCCAGTTAGATATAATTGCTGAGGATTACCGTGCACAATCGGTGCAGTAACTCATTACAGAAACTATACAGAATTGAGGTATACAAAGTGAATTTACCAGAAAAATATACAGAATCAATGAAAGCTCTGTTAGGAGATGAATACGACAGTTATATAGAAAGCTTTAGTGATAAGAGATTATATGGACTGCGTGTCAATAACCTTAAGATTTCAACAGAGGATTTTCTTAAGATATGTCCGTTTAAGTTAGAGCCTATTCCATGGATTGAGAACGGATTCTATTATTCAGAAGATGACAAGCCAGCCAAACATCCATATTATTTTGCAGGCTTATATTATATTCAGGAGCCTAGTGCCATGACACCTGCCAATGTACTTCCAATTGATGAGGGAGATGTTGTATTCGATATGTGTGCAGCTCCCGGTGGCAAATCAACAGAACTTGCAGCTAAGTTAAACAAAACAGGACTTCTTGTAACCAACGATATTAGTAATTCGCGTGCCAAAGCACTTCTTAAGAATGTTGAAGTATTCGGTGTTCCTAATCTGTGTGTCCTTAATGAAGACCCTGTAGGTATTGCCTCAAGGTTCTCAGGATTCTTTGATAAAGTGCTTATTGATGCGCCTTGTTCTGGAGAAGGAATGTTCAGAAAGGACAATAAGCTTATTAAAGCATGGGAAAAGAATGGTCCTGAATTCTATTCACAGATTCAAAAGAATATCATTCTTGCCGGTGCTGATATGTTAAAACCTGGCGGTAAGTTATTATATTCTACATGCACATTTTCAAAGCTGGAAGATGAGGATTCCGTAATACATCTGCTTACTAACAGACCTGATATGCATCTTATAGATATCAAGCCATATGAAGGATTCTGCCATGGTTTTGATACTGACGAAGGATATCACCTTGAGAAGGCTGTAAGAATATTTCCTCACAAGATGTCTGGAGAAGGACATTTCGTAGCATTATTTGAAAAGGACGGCGAAGATTATACATCTTCTAAAAGACCTGTATCAGGAAAGACAAAGCTTCCTGTTGAATTAAAGGATTTCATGGATAATACCACATTTGAATATGACCCTGCTTATATCAATATAAGAGATACAAGAGTATATCTTACATCACCTTATATGGCAGAAGAACGAGGCTTACGAATTATAAGAAATGGTCTTTTACTTGGTGAACTTAAGAAAAACCGTTTTGAGCCAAGCCAGGCATTTGCAATGGCACTTACAAGGAATCAGTTTAATAACTGTCTTGACCTTCCTGTTTCAGATGACAGAGTAATCAGATATCTTAAAGGTGAGACTATCGATATTGATGATTTTAATGTCAAATCTGGCTGGACACTTGTATGTGTTGACGGCTATCCACTTGGATGGGGCAAGAACGCTAACGGACAGTTAAAAAATAAATATCTTGCAGGCTGGAGATGGATGTAAATGCTTATAAGACTTGATAAATATCTTGCAGACATGCAGGTTGGTACACGTAGTGAAGTTAAAGAACTGATAAGAAAAAAGAGAGTCACTGTCAATGACAGTATTGTGACAAAGCCTGAATTAAAGATTAATACAGATGGTGATTCTGTAAATGTAGATGGTAATGCTGTGGGCTATCATGAATATGAGTATTTTATGCTTAATAAGCCGGCAGGAGTTGTTTCTGCAACAGATGACAATACATGTACAACAGTAATTGACCTTATTAAAACTAAGAACAGAAAAGACCTTTTTCCTGTAGGAAGGCTAGATAAAGACACTGAAGGGCTTCTGATTATTACAAATGATGGGGCTATGGCACATGACCTGCTATCCCCTAAGAAGCATGTTGATAAGACTTATTATTCAAAAGTTAAAGGTAAGATAGAAGACACAGCAGTTAAGCAGTTTGCCAACGGACTATTCGTTGATGATGAGCTGACAGCGCTTCCTGCCGTATTAAAGATATTAAGTTATAATTCTGATGAGGACTATTCCGAGATTCATGTAACCATCCATGAAGGAAAGTTTCACCAGGTAAAGAGAATGTTTACCGCCATAGGTTCAGAGGTTCTGTTTCTTAAGCGTATAACATTTGGTCCATTATCACTTGATGAAAGCCTTAAAACAGGTGAATACAGAACACTTACAAAAGAAGAGATATCACTATTACAACGAAATCAGATTAAAAGATAAGGAGAATTCCATGGTTAAGGATTTTCTTCCAATTAGCAGAGAAGATATGAAAAAAAGGGGCTGGCAGCAGTGCGACTTCGTGTATATATGCGGAGATGCCTATGTTGACCATTCTTCTTTTGGAATGGCTATTATAACAAGAATATTAGAAAGCCGCGGTTATAAGGTTGGCATTATTGCACAACCTGACTGGAAAAAGAAAGAATCAATTGCAATCCTCGGAGAACCAAGATTAGGATTTCTTGTTTCTGCAGGTAATATGGATTCAATGGTTAATCATTATACAGTTAATAAAAAGCACAGAAAAAATGATGCATATTCGCCTGGTGGCAAAATGGGCATGCGTCCTGATTATGCAACTATTGTATATAGTAACCTTATAAGACAGACATATAAGAAAACACCTATTATTATCGGAGGAATTGAAGCATCACTAAGAAGAATGTCGCACTATGATTACTGGTCTGACAAGATGAAACATTCAATCCTTATTGATTCGGGTGCAGATATTATCTCTTACGGAATGGGTGAACATTCTATTGTTGAGATAGCAGAGGCGCTTGAAGCCGGAATTGATGTTAAAGACATCACATATATAAGAGGCACTGTATATAAAGCTAAAAGCCTTGATCATATATATGATGATTATATAGAGCTTCCAAGCTATGATGAGATTGCAGCTGATAAGAAAAAATACGCCGAGAGCTTCTATACACAGTACATTAATACTGATGCTTTCAGTGCAAAGATTCTTGTTGAAAAGGTTAAAGAAAAAATGTATGTCGTACAGAATCCTCCGGCAATGCCGCTTACACAGATGGAGATGGACGATGTATATTCACTGCCTTATATGAGAGATTATCACCCTATATATAAGAAAATGGGTGGTATTCCTGCATTATCAGAGATTAAATTCTCTCTTACAAGCAACAGAGGATGCTTCGGCGGATGTTCATTCTGTGCGCTTACCTTCCATCAGGGACGTATCATACAGACAAGAAGCCATGAAAATATAATAGAAGAAGCTGAATTGATGACACATGACCCCGATTTTAAGGGATATATCCATGATGTCGGCGGTCCTACAGCTAATTTCAGAAGGCCAGCGTGTGACAAGCAGCTAAGCAAAGGCGCATGTGTCAATAAACAGTGCCTTTTCCCTAAGCCATGTAAAAATCTTGTCGTTGAGCACAAGGATTATATAAGCCTTTTAAGAAAGCTTCGTAAGATTCCTTCTGTCAAGAAAGTATTTATAAGGTCAGGCATACGATTTGATTATTGTATGGAAGATTCTGATGATACATTTTTAAGAGAATTGTGTGAGAATCATATAAGCGGGCAGCTCCGTGTTGCACCAGAGCATATATCAGATAAGGTTTTATCGAGAATGGGCAAACCTTCGAGAGCAGTATATGACAGCTTTATTAAACGCTATAAAAGAATTAATGATAAGACAGGCAAGGAACAGTTTGTTGTGCCATATCTTATGTCAAGCCATCCGGGTTCAACAATGAAAGAGGCTATTGAGCTTGCAGAGTATGTGCGTGACTTAGGATATATGCCTGAGCAGGTACAGGATTTTTATCCCACACCATCAACACTTTCAACATGTATGTATTATACAGGTTATGACCCAAGAACAATGGAAAAGGTATATACACCTGTATCTCATCATGAAAAAGAGATGCAGAGAGCACTTATCCAGTACAAGAAGCCAGAGAATTATGACCTTGTAAAAGAAGCTCTTCTTGCCAATAACAGAAGCGACCTGATTGGATTTGGTCCAAAATGTCTTATTCCACCTAGAAAAATAAGGAGCAGAAGCAATGAAAAAAGTAGAAAAAGGTGAGTTTGGTTATCTTGCCTATAAGAAAAGCCGCAATATGATTAAAACAATTATTGCATTTGCCATTGTACTCGTAATATTTATTATTGGTTTCATAATATGGAAATCAAAGAATAACTACCTTACAATGCTTGCTGTTGTACTTGTTCTTCCTGCTGCCAAATTCGCAGTATCATACTTTGTTCTGATTCCACATAAAAATTGTGATGAAGAATTAAAGAATGCGATTGAAAAGTGCAAGGGAGAATTAAACAGCGTATACGACCTTGTTGTATCCAATAAACAGAAGCCTGTCGGCATTATGGCAGCAGTTATCAGTGATAACCAGATACTTGCCTATACAAGTTCTGCCAAAGCTGACAAGAACCTTTTTGAGACAAGCGTTAAGGAATTTTTAAAGAATGAGAAGCTTACATGTTCTGTTCTTCTTTACAAGGATAAGGATACATATCTTGGAAAAATCAAGAATACAGCCTTGAATTTTGATGAGAGCAAAGAAAACAGCCTTGACAGAAAACAATATATAACAGATGGATTACTCAGAATGAGTATGTAATTAAGCAGGTATTATATGAAAGAAATTAACATTGATGAAAAGCTCGCTGGTCAGAAGATGATGCGCTGTCTTGAACGTTATTTATCCAACGCCCCTAAGAGCTTTCTTTACAAAATGCTGAGAAAAAAGAATATTACACTCAATAATTCCAAAGCAACAGGTGATGAGAAGTTAAAATGCGGTGATACAATCAAGATTTTCTTTTCTGATGAAACATTTGAAAAATTCTCAGCTGATAATAACAGAGCTGTCAATGACGACTACTACAGCAGAATATACAGGCCACTTGATATTATCTATGAGAATTCTGATGTTATATTTATTAATAAACCTTCAGGCATGCTTTCACAGAAGGCAAAGCCTGAAGATGTGTCACTTGTTGAATATTTAATTGCACACCTTATACATGAGAAAAAAATTAATGCCGGTGACTTAGCTTCGTTCAAGCCGGGCATATGCAACAGATTAGACCGTAATACAAGCGGAATTGTAGCAGCCGGAAAGACTACTAAAGGCTTACAGCAGTTATCGGAAGCATTTAAGTTAAGAACCCTTGGAAAGTACTATCTGTGCATTGTAAATGGAAGCATTGATAAGCGTGCTTTAATAAAAGGATATCTGCATAAAGATAATAAAACTAATAAGGTGATTATAAGCAGGACTGAAACTAAAGATTCACTTCCAATTGAAACAGAGTATATTCCGGTATGTTCTAATGGCAATGTGACTCTGCTAAAGATTCATCTTCTTACAGGACGAAGCCATCAGATAAGAGCTCATCTTGCAAGTATCGGGCATCCTCTTATAGGTGATTATAAATACGGCCAGAAATCTGTTAACGACACATTTAACAGACAATACAAAGTAAAAGACCAGATGCTTCATTCATATGAATTAGATATTCCGGATATGGACATTCATATATACGCTGCAATACCTGATTCTTTTAAAAATGTTATGAAAGGAGAACAGTTATGCCGACCTGGAATTCAAGAGGACTTAGAGGCTCTACATTAGAAGACCTTATTAATATGTCTAATGATAAATACAGGGCTTCACATCTTGCACTTGTCCAGAAGATTCCAACACCTATAAAGCCAATTAATATAGACCAGAGCACTAGACATATTACACTGGCATATTTCGACCAGAAAAGTACGGTTGACTATATTGGTGTCGTTCAGGGAATTCCTGTATGCTTTGATGCAAAAGAATGTGCTACTGATACATTTCCTATACAGAACATTCATGTACATCAGGTAGAGTTCATGCGTGAATTCGAAAGGCAGGATGGAATATCCTTCATTATTATATATTTTTCTGCAAAAGATGAGTTCTATTATATTCCATTTTCTGATATAATTAATTTTTGGGAAAGAAGTGAGAATGGTGGGCGTAAAAGCTTCACTTACTCTGAAATTAATCAGGATTTCCGTATATATGCCAATCATGGAATTCCTGTTCATTATCTTGAAGCTATACAGAAAGATATTGAATTGCGTTAGAAAGGCAGGTTTTTCATATGATTAGTGATAATCATAATATATATAGCAATTACATTGACGAATATGAACTTACCGATGGATATGCTGTTGTAGATAGTAATTTTTCTATTGTCACGGCTAATGAACCTATGTATATGTTTCTTGGCATGTCCAAGCATTACTCTATTATAGATTCTATTCATCAGGTTGATCTTGATGATTTCATAGATGTTGCCAACAGTTTAAAATCTGACATTAGGAAATGCATGTGCATCCGCATGCGAAGAGTTGATAACACATACAGGTGGGTTCTGGTTGACATTGAAAAGAAGTATATTTCTGATAATAAACAGTCAGAATATCTTGAATTACATATATCAGATGTACTGGTCATGAAAAAACTCAACATACAATTAAAATTAAAGCTTGATGAACTCAATAACAAATCAGACGAACATAATGTTATGACATTTACACTGCAGGAACCTGACATCAAAAAGTACTGCATTGATAATATAAGCAATGATGCTGGCTGCAGATTAGCTTTGATATATTTTGAGGTAGATAATATCAACATCTTCAAACAGAACCATTCGAAAGATGATATACACCGTATATCACATGTAATAGAAGATGTTATTCTTAATACTGTTAATGGCAGGGGAGTTATTGGCTTCCTTGATGATTTCAGATATACAATTATATTAAAACACATCAATAACGAAGTACAGTTACGCGCTTTCCTCGAACATATCAGAACGATGATTGCGTGGAACTGCAAATTCATTGATTCAACATATAATATAAGTTTTTCTATAGGTATTGCAAGATATCCTGAGAATGGAAAGAATCTTGATATTACCAAAATAAAGCTTCAGCGTGCTATAGACATAGCACGTGCTAAAGGCGGCAACAGATATATAATCTATAAAGAAGTACTTCATGGTGAAATCGAAGATTCTGATAAATAGTTTGTTGACAATAACTACATATTTATGTATAATTCAAACAAATTTAGTGTGTTAGCATAGTATCACTTCAATGCATTAAAGTATTTAGCATAACGAAAGGATATACACTTATGAAGAAAGATTTACTACATACACCAGAGGGTGTACGCGATATATACAGTACAGAATGTGCAGAAAAGAAGGTCATTGAGAATCGTCTTCACGATGTCTGTGCATCATATGGCTATAATGACATACAGACACCTTCTATTGAATTCTTTGATGTATTCAATAAAGAACGTGGAAGTGTACCATCTAATGAAATGTTCAAGCTTTTTGACAGATATGGCAACACTTTAGTATTAAGACCGGATATGACACCATCTATAGCAAGAGCTACAGCAAAATATTTTGAAGACAGAGTTCTTCCAGTCAAACTCTGTTATCTTGGCAATACATTTATCAATGTAAGCAAGTATTATCAGGGACGACTTAAAGAGAATACAATGCTTGGTGCAGAGCTTATCAATGATAACTCTCTGGCAGCAGATTATGAAATTATCTCAATGGTTATTGACTGCATGTTATCAGCAGGACTTACAGAGTTTCAGGTTGAGCTTGGTAACGTTGCTTTCTTTAATGGTCTTTTACATAAAGCTGGCATTACAGGAGATTCTGCAGAAGAATTATTAAGACTTATCAAAGATAAGAATTACTTCGGTGTTGAAGAACTCTTAGATAGTCTTAATATTGATGATGCAGTTGCCAAGGCATTGCTTGAACTTCCTCAGTTATTTGGCGGTACAGAGGTGCTTGAAAAGGCTAAATCTTTAACAGATGAAGAAGAGTGCATACAGGCTGTTAACAGACTTGAGGAGTTATATGAGCTTCTTAAGAATAACAATTACGATAAATATATCTCATTTGATTTAGGAGATTTATCTGAGCATGCATACTATACTGGTATTATTTTCCATGCATATACATTTGGAACGGGTGAGCCTGTTGTGAATGGCGGACGTTATGACAAGCTGCTCGGTCAGTTTGGCTGTGACAAGGCATCTATTGGTTTCTCTATCACAATTGACAGACTTATAGCCGCACTTAACAGACAGAATATCCATATCCCACACGACGCTAATGGAACACTTCTCGTATACAATGCTGACAGGCTTGGTGATGCTATAAATGTATCTAAGAAATTAAGAAGCACTGGTGTTAATGTCTGCATGATTGAATATAAAGACAGCAAGTCTGATTCTCAATATATTGAATATGCTAAAGAATCTTCATTAGTAAATGTAGCATTTATTGATGATGAATACGCTTCTGATTCAACAATAAGAGTTATTGATGAATCAGGAAAAAATGAAAGAGCAGCTGTAAAAAGCCTTGTAGGAGGTACATTTTAATGAGATATATAACTATTGCATTAGCAAAAGGCCGTCTTGCAAAGAAGGCAATGGAGATATTTGAACAGATTGGTATTCCTTGCGAAGAGATGAAGGATGAAAAGACAAGAAAGCTTATCTTCACTAATGAAGAATTAGGATTCCGTTTCTTTTTATCAAAACCATCTGATGTTCCTACATATGTAGAATATGGTGCGGCCGATATCGGTATTGTAGGTAAGGATACTATCCTTGAAGAAGGAAGAAGTCTTTATGAAGTATATGACCTTCAGATGGGTAAATGCAGAATGTGTGTATGTGGTCCTGAATCAGCAAGAGAAAAGTTACAGCATCATGAGCTTATAAGAGTTGCTTCTAAGTATCCTAACATTGCAAAGGATTATTTTAATAATATAAAGCACCAGACTGTAGAGATTATCAAGCTTAACGGTTCTGTAGAATTAGCACCTATTGTAGGTCTTGCAGAGGTTATCGTTGATATCGTTGAGACAGGTGCAACTCTAAGAGAAAATGGTCTTGAAGTGCTCGAAGAGGTGTGTCCTCTTTCTGCGAGAATGGTTGTAAACCAGGTAAGCATGAAGATGGAGCAGGAGCGAATTAACAAGCTTATCAATGATGTTAAGAAATATATAGAAACACAGGGCATATAACAAGGAGGAAAATTCCTCTCCTCACTATGGAGTTCGGATTTTGCTTCGCAAAACAAGGAGGAAATATAATGCGTATCGTTGAATTAACAGATGAAAGTAAGAATAATATTTTAGAGAATCTTTTAAAGAGAAGTCCTAACAGCTATGGAAAGTTCGAATCAGCAGTTGCTGAGATTCTTCTTAATATCAAGACAAAGGGCGATGAGGCTTTATTTGAATATTCTAAGAATTTTGATAAGGCTGATATCAATGCTGACAATATTGTCGTAACAGAGGCAGAGATTGAAGAAGCATACTCTTTAGTTGACCCTGAACTTATTGAGGTTATAAGAAAGGCTATCGTTAATATTCGTTCTTTCCATGAGAAGCAGAAACAGTACAGCTGGTTTGATTCTAAGCCTGACGGAACTATATTAGGCCAGAAGGTTACTGCACTTGCAAGAGTCGGTGTGTATGTACCAGGAGGAAAGGCTGCCTATCCTTCATCAGTTCTTATGAACGTTCTTCCAGCAAAGGTTGCAGGTGTTGAGCAGATTATAATGTGTACTCCACCTGATAAAGAAGGAAAGGTATATCCTACAACACTTGTTGCAGCTAAAGAGGCTGGAGTTGATGTTATATATAAAGCTGGCGGAGCACAGGCTGTTGCAGCTATGGCATATGGTTCAAAATCTATTCCTAAGGTTGATAAGATATGTGGACCTGGTAACATATATGTTGCCCTTGCTAAGAAGGCAGTATTTGGTTATGTAAGCATTGATTCTGTTGCCGGTCCTAGTGAGATTCTTGTAATTGCCGATGAGACTGCTAATCCTCGTTATGTTGCAGCAGATCTTTTATCACAGGCTGAACATGATGAGATGGCATCTGCAATTCTTGTAACTACAAGTGAAGACCTTGCACATAAGGTATCTGCAGAGGTTGATAGGTTTGTAGCTGAATTATCAAGAAAGGAAATTATCCAGAAATCACTTGATAATTACGGATATATTCTTGTTGCTAAGGATATTGATGAGGCTGTAGATGTTGCTAACGAGATTGCATCAGAACATATGGAAATCGTTACAAAGAATCCTTTTGATGTTATGACTAAAGTTAAGAACGCAGGTGCTATCTTCCTTGGAGAATACAGTTCAGAGCCTCTTGGTGATTACTTTGCAGGTCCTAACCACGTTCTTCCTACTAACGGAACAGCTAAGTTCTTCTCACCTTTAAGTGTTGATGACTTCATTAAGAAATCAAGCATTATTTCATACTCTAGAAATGCTCTTGAAGCTATCCATACTGATATTGAGAAATTTGCTACAGCAGAGCATCTTACAGCTCATGCTAATTCAATTAAGGTAAGATTTGAAAATTAATTAGCGCACTGGCGCGGAAACGGGGATAATATGGCTGTATCTGAAATCAGACAGGCAACTGTAAAAAGAAAAACAAGTGAAACTGATATTGCTTTATTTTTAAGAATTGATGGTTCGGGAGAAGCAGAGGTCGATACAGGAATCGGTTTTTTCGACCATATGTTAAAAAGCTTTGCAAAGCATGGTCTTTTTGACCTTAAGTTAAAAGTAACTGGTGACCTAATAGTTGACTGCCACCATACTATCGAAGATGTCGGAATTGTACTTGGTGAAGCTATCAAAGAAGCTATAGGAGATAAGATGTCTATAAGAAGATATGGCGACATTATTCTTCCTATGGATGAAACACTTATCATGTGTGCCATAGACCTTTCAGGAAGACCGTATCTTGGTTTTGAGTCTACATTTACAGCAGACAGCGTCGGATACTTTGATACACAGATGGTTAAAGAATTTTTCTATGCAATATCTTACAGTGCGGGCATGAATCTTCATATAAGAAAGATTGCAGGTGAGAACGATCACCACATTATTGAAGGCATGTTCAAAGCATTTGCAAAGGCATTGGACGAGGCAACTGTTAAAGATACTAGAATCAAGACAATTCTCTCTACTAAGGGAAGTCTCTAAATATACTTAAGGAGTTACATATATGCGATTATATCCAGCAATTGATGTTAAAGACGGGCAGTGTGTCCGCTTAAAGAAGGGACTTTTTAATGAAGTTACTGTATATTCTGAAAGGCCTTACGAGATAGCTAAAGGCTTTGAAGAGGCAGGAGCACAGTTTATACATACTGTTGACCTTGATGGTGCTTTGAAAGGACACGGTGTTAATGCAGAAACTATTAAAAAGATATGTTCAAGCGTTAATGTTCCTGTACAGATGGGCGGTGGAATCCGCACTCTTGAGAACATTCAGGAGGTTCTTGATCTCGGCGTATACAGAGTTATTATCGGTACTAAGGCTGTTGAGAATCCTGATTTTATTAAGGCTGCCATTGACAGATTCGGTGCTGAACATATTGTTGTAGGTGTTGATGCAAAGGATGGTCTTGTGGCCATCGAGGGCTGGGAGAAGGTTAGTGATAAGACTGCTCTTTCACTCGCACTTGCAATGAAGGATATCGGTGTACAGACAATTGTGTACACTGATATATCAAAGGACGGTATGCTTACCGGTCCTAATGTTGAACAGACTAAGATTCTTTCTGATAAAACAGGCATTGATATTATTGCATCAGGCGGCATGAGCTGCATGGATGACCTTACACATATTAATGATGCCGGTATCCACGGTGCAATTATCGGTAAGGCAATATATGAAAAACGTATTGACCTTAAGGAAGCTGTTAATCTTTTTGAATCCGGAGCATCTTACAGCAAGGCATCAGCAATGCCTAAGGCTGATATTTTGTTTAAGGATTTAAAGCTTGACGCCAATGGTCTTATTCCTGTTGTTGTACAGGATTATGTCAATGGTGAAGTCCTTATGCTTGCTTACATGAATGAGGAAGCCTACAATAAGACTTTAGAGACAGGCATTATGACTTATTACAGCAGAAGCCGTCAGGAGCTCTGGATTAAAGGTCTTACATCAGGTCATTTCCAGTATGTAGGTTCTCTTGACATCGACTGTGACAATGATACTATTCTTGCAAAGGTTCGTCAGGTTGGTGCTGCATGCCACACTGGAAACAGAACATGCTTCTATAGAAATATTAAAACATGGAACAGATAATTTATGGAATATAAATATATAATCACAGATATTAACAATAAAATCTTCTGTTGCATATATACTTCTGATAATACCTGCCACTATCTTAAGCTTTTAGATAGTGGCAGTGTTGTTGGTAACATATATGTTGGAAGAGTTGAAAATGTAGTTAAGAATATTAACGCTGCATTTATTGAGATAGAGGATAAGCAGAAATGTTATTACTCTATACCAGACAACAAAGCACCAATATTTTTTAATGAGAAAAACAATCCTGCAATATGTCAGGGTGACAGAATTCTCGTAAAAGTTATAACTGAGCCGCTTAAAACCAAACCTGCAAAGGTATCTTCAAAGATAGAGCTTACCGGCAATTATTCAGTTGTTTCTAATGATGTAAAAGGTGTTCACATTTCAAAAAAGATAAAATCTAATGAAACAATCACAGATATAAAAAAACGTGTTGCTGACATTCTCATTCAGAAGCAGCAGGAAGCCATAGAAAAAACAGGCTATGATTATCTTTCAAATTTCGGAATAATATTAAGGAGCGGCTGTGCTGATGCTGATATTGATGATATTATTAAAGATGTAAACACATTGTGTGACGAATACACTGATATGCTCCAAAAAGCTGTTTTTTCAAAGTTCTATACACTTGTACATAAAGACAGACCTGGATATATTGAGGAAATTGTTCATCTGTCTGGAAAAGACAGTGTTGAGATTATCACAGATATTCCGGCTATATATAATGAATTAGAAACATATCTGCCTCGTAGCAGTAATATAAGTATCCGTATGTATAAAGATGAATTATGGCCTTTATACAAGCTCTATTCTATAGAAAAAGAGATAGATACCGCTCTTTCCAAGAAGGTCTGGTTAAAATCAGGTGGATATCTTATTATCGAACAGACTGAAGCACTTTCTGTCATTGATGTTAATTCTGGTAAGAATGTAGCTAAGGCAAAGAGCATGGAAGCAATCGAGGCTTCTGCATTAAAAACTAATCTTGAAGCCGCAGACAAGCTGTGCCAGCAGATTAAGGTAAGAAATCTCTCGGGAATTATTATCGTTGATTTTATTAATATGAATCAGAGAAATTGCGATATTCTGATGGAACATTTGAAATCTCTGGCAAAAAAGGATATAGTAAACACTACAATCGTTGACATCACCAAGCTTGGTCTTGTTGAGATTACACGAAAGAAAATTGGAAAAAGTCTGTCTGAAAGTCTTAATAAAGCCTGAAAATGCATGGAGGATTTATGGATAATACTGAAGTAAATATTTCACAGGAAATTCCTGCATACGAAAGAAGATATAGAAAGATATCAGAATGGTTTCTTAATTGTAAGCCAGCTTATGCAATTCTTAAATTCATATACAAATATATGGCTTATTTTATCGCATTTGCATACATTTTTCTTATAATAATGAGTTTACGAGGGACTTTCTTTTCTGAGACAACTCCGATTATGTTAAGAAACAGCGGTATAGTTGTTGAAACTGATAAATTTTTACTTACATCCAAGCTTATTCTCACACCTTTAACATCATTTATTCTTGTATCTGTTATAAGAAAATGTATTGATGCGAAAAGACCATATGAAAAATATAATATAAAGCCCTTGTTTGTTAAAGATACTAAAGGGGATTCTATGCCAAGCAGACATGTTTTTTCCATTACAATTATTGCGATGTGCTGGCTTTATGTTTCTGTTCCTGTGGGGATTATTATGCTTTTGCTTGTAGCAATTATGTCAGCAAGCAGAGTGCTTGCAGGAGTACATTTTGTAAGAGATGTTGTTGTTGGATTCGCAGTAGGAATTATATGTGGAATTGCCGGCTTATGGATTATCTGAAAATTTTTAAAATATTTCTAAAAAACATTTGACAAATAGTAACTGAATGTATATTATATATTTTGTGTGCCGCTCAGTTAGGGTATAAGTGTATCTGATGTATGTCGGATTCCCCAAAACTGGCGAGTATTTAATTAAGGAGGATACCATATGTACGCAATTATAGCAACAGGTGGTAAGCAGTACACAGTTTCTGAAGGCGATACTATCAGAGTTGAGAAGCTTGCAGTTAATGCTGGTGACACTGTTACATTTGATCAGGTTCTTTTTGTAAACAACGGCGAGGCTAAGGTTGGTGAGCCAACAGTTGCCGGTGCTACAGTTACAGCTAGCGTTGTAGGCGAAGGCAGAGATAAGAAGGTTATCGTTTACAAGTACAAGAGAAAGACTGGATATCACAAGAAGAATGGTCATAGACAGGCTTACACAGAAGTTAAGATTGAAAAGATTAATGCTTAATTTTTGTATGGATGTTTGTGAGGTGTGTTATTCATGACTCATATAACTTTTTTTAAGAACTCTGAAAAAGAGATCACAGGTTTTTATTCTGCAGGTCATGCAGGATATGCTGAATCCGGCAGTGATATTATATGTTCTGCTATTTCAGTTCTGACAATCAATACTATTAATTCGATAGAGGCTTTTACCGATGATAAGTTTGATGTGTCAGTTAATGAGGATGAAGGAATTGTTATCTTTAAGATGGCTATGCCTGTTAGTCCGGAAACTTCGATTTTACTTAAGTCATATGAATTAGGTGTTAGTTCTGTGGCTGAGGATAATCCGAAATACTTATCAATTAGTGTTAAGGAGGTGTAACCTTATGTTAAATATGAATCTTCAGTTATTCGCTCATAAAAAGGGTGTAGGTTCTACAAAGAATGGTAGAGATTCAGAGTCTAAGAGATTAGGCGCTAAGAGAGCTGACGGACAGTTTGTTTTAGCTGGTAATATTCTTTACAGACAGCGTGGAACAAAGATTCATCCAGGTGTTAATGTTGGTCGTGGTGGCGATGATACATTATTCGCACTTGTTGATGGAACTGTTAAGTTCGAAAGAAAGGGCAAGGATAGAAAGCAGGTTTCTGTTTATCCTGTTGTTTCAAACGACTAATTTGTTTTTTAGCTCCAAGTCTTCGGATTTGGAGCTTTTTTCTTAATTTGTAAATGTTAATTCTAAACAGTTAACATAATTTAAATATAGAATGGAGGAAAGGTTATGTTTGCAGACAGAGTCCGCATTTTTATTAAATCCGGCAAGGGTGGAGATGGTCATGTAAGCTTCCGTAGAGAGCTTTATGTTCCTGCTGGCGGTCCTGATGGCGGCAATGGCGGTCATGGCGGAGATATTATTTTTATGGTCGATAAAGGCCTTAATACACTCGGTGATTTCAGACATAACAGCAAATATATTGCTGAAAGCGGCGAAGAAGGCGGCAAGAGAAGATGCACAGGTAAAGATGGTGAAGACCTTATAATTAAAGTGCCTGAAGGAACTGTTATATATGATGATGAATCCGGTAAAGTTATTGCAGATATGTCTGGAGATAACCTTCAGGAAACTATTCTTAAAGGTGGCCGTGGTGGTAAAGGTAACATGAACTATGCTACATCTACCATGCAGGCTCCACAGTATGCACAGCCGGGACAGGATGCACAGGAATTATGGGTTCGTCTTGAACTTAAGGTTATTGCTGATGTTGGTCTTGTAGGATTCCCTAATGTTGGTAAATCAACATTTTTATCAAGAGTAACTAATGCAAGACCTAAGATTGCCAATTATCATTTCACAACACTTAATCCTAACCTTGGTGTTGTTGATCTTGATGGTGGTAAAGGTTTCGTTATTGCTGATATTCCTGGTCTTATTGAGGGTGCATCAGAAGGTGTTGGTCTTGGACACCAGTTCTTACGTCATATTGAGAGAACTAAAGTTATTATTCATATTGTTGATGCAGCTTCAACTGAAGGCCGTGATCCTATAGCTGATATTAAGGCTATTAACAAAGAACTTGAGAATTATAATCCTAAGCTTCTTGAAAGACCACAGGTTATAGCAGCTAATAAGATTGATGTTATATATGATGATGGCAGTGACCCTGTACAGGCTATAAGAGATGCATTTGAGCCGGAAGGTATTAAGGTATATCCTATATCAGCTGTTACAGGACAGGGCGTTAAAGAGCTGTTATACGCAGTCAGAACACTGCTTGATAACTTCAAGGACGAACCTGTATTATTTGAAAAAGAATTTGACTACGACGAGCTTATGGATAATCCTAACGAAAGCTTTGAAGTTTCTATTAACGAAGATGGCGTATACGTTGTCAACGGACCAAAGATTGATAAAATGCTTGGTTATACTAACCTTGAATCTGAAAAGGGATTTGATTTCTTCCAGAAATTCATGAAGCGCTCAGGTGTTCTTGATGAACTTGAGAAGCTTGGAATTGAGGAAGGCGATACAGTTATCGTTGGTGATTACCTTGAGTTTGATTACTATAAAGCATAATTAATAGGAGAGAATATATGACAAGCAAACAGAGAGCTTATTTAAAGGGTCTTGCAATGACAATGGATCCAATATTCCAGTTTGGAAAGAACAGTCTTACTCCTGAGAACACTGCAGCTATTGCAGAAGCTCTTGAGGCAAGAGAACTTATCAAAATAAGTGTTCTTAATAACTGTGCCGATGACCCTAGAGAAATCGCACAGATGGTTGCAGAAAGAACACGCTCACAGGTTGTTCAGGTTATTGGAAAGAAAATCGTTCTTTACAAGGAATCTAAGGACAACAAAAAAATCATTTTACCATGATTAATTCAGACAAAATAATAGGTATTATGGGTGGGACATTTAATCCAATCCACAAAGGACACACAGGTATTGCCAGATGTGCTTACGAACAGTCTGATATTGATGAAATATTATTCATGCCTTCAGGCACACCTGCTTATAAAGATAATTCTCCAATTGTAAGTGCAACTGACCGTTGTAATATGGTAAAGCTTGCAATTAAACCTTTTGATTACATGTCACTTTCTACGATTGAAACTGACCGTCCCGGTAATACCTACACAGCCGATACACTTGCACAGATATATGATTCATATAAGAAAATATATTTTATAATAGGTGCAGATTCGCTTCTTTATATTCAGGACTGGTATCATCCTGAGTATATATGCAGCCATTGTCATCTTTTATGTGCTAACAGGGACAATAATTCAGCCAGTGTACTTATAGATCAGAAACATTTTCTTGCTGATAAATATGGTGCGGTTATTGATTTTATTGATGTTCCGAAACTTCCTTACAGTTCAACTGATATACGAAAGAAGGTTGCAATGGGTCTGTCAGTAAAAGAAGATGTCGGCGAAGAAGTAGAAGAGTATATAAAGTCCAGAAAACTTTATGTTTAAGAGGTTTTATTATGGATAACAAATATATTGAACAATTAAGAACACATGTAAAAGACGCACTCCGTACAGACAACATGCGATACCAGCATACACTTGGTGTTGCTAATACAAGTGCCTGTCTTGCCATGTGTCATGGTGCAGATATGAACAAGGCGTATATTGCAGGTCTTCTTCATGATTGTGCCAAATGTGTTCCTGATAATGTAAAGATTGCTGAATGTGAACAATTTGGACTTCCAATATCAGATATTGAGTTTGAAAGTCCTTATCTGCTTCATTCAAAGCTTGGTGCATATTATGCAACACACAAGTACAATGTTGAAGATGATGAAATATGTTCTGCCATCCAGTGGCATACAACAGGAAAGCCTGCAATGACTTTATTAGAAAAGATTGTATTCATTGCAGATTATATTGAACCCTACAGAAATAAAGCTGCCAATCTTGATGACATAAGACATATGGCATTCACTGATATTGATATGGCGGCTTATGTAATATTAGACGACACCCTTTCGTATATAAGAAAAACTGGTCGTAATATCGATACACAGACCGTTGATACCTACGAATACTACAAAGGGATTATTAAAGAAAGAGAGAATTAAGATATGGCAGATTCTAAGGATATGTTAAAGGTTATCATAGATGCCTTACAGGATAAGAAGGCTGAAGATATCAGAGTTATTGATATCAGCAATGTATCTGTTATTGCAGATTATTTCGTTATTGCTAGTGGTAGTAATACTAACCAGATTCAGGCTATGGTAGATAATGTAGAAGAAGAAATGTTCAAGGCTGGCTTCGATGATCCTAAGGTTGAGGGTTATAATACAGCTTCATGGATTCTTCTTGATTACAAGGATGTTATTGTTCATGTATTCTCTGAGGATGACAGAGCGTTCTATAATATTGAACGTATATGGCGTGATGGTAAAGAGGTTGATATTAACAGCTTGTAATGTTTAGGCTGGCTTCCCGGAGAGGGACTCTGTCGTAGGTATATAGATAATAAGAACCCGCTTTCGCTCGGTTTCGGACGCAGCGGTACTAGGTTCGCTGCCTGCAGCAGCTTACCAAGTGCCGGCGTCCTCAAACGGTTCTGATTATCTATATACCTACGGCTTCGTATGCCACCGGGAGGATGCAGTGCATTACGGTTGTTAATTGTGGGATAATAAAAATATATCCAGCTATAGATATATTTAAATCCGGACGCCGTGAGAGCTTGTTTTGCTGCTTTGGCAGCTCACCAAGCTCTCACGGCTGGTTATCGGATTTCTTATATATCTATGGCTGGATTTTTCAAATTAGTCTATACCTAGTCTGATGAGACCTATTACTTTTCCTAATATCTCGCAGTCATCTACGATGATTGGGTCCATGAAATCGTTCTCTGGCTGAAGTCTTATGTGGCCATTCTCCTTGTAAAAACGCTTAACTGTTGCGGAATCATCTACAAGTGCAACAATTACTTCTCCATTAGAAGCTGTATTCTGCTTTCTTACTATTATCTGGTCGCCTTCGTAGATTCCCATATTAATCATGCTGTCACCCTTGACCTTTAACATAAATACTTCTCCACCTGGCATGTATTCAGATGGAATAGGAAAGTACTCTGTTATATTCTCAACGGCAAGAAGTGGCTGTCCTGCGGCAACCTGACCTAATAACGGGATATTAACAACCTCTCTCCTTGAAAGATTAAAGTTATCATCAATTATCTCTATTGTACGCGACTTAGTCGGGTCTCTTCTTATATATCCATTCTTCTCCAAAGACTCAAGATGTGCGTGAACAGATGATGTAGACTTAAGATTAACTGCCTGACATATATCCCTTACTGATGGTGGATATCCTTTGTTAAGAATCTGTGATTTAATATATTCAAGAATCTCAGACTGTTTCTGAGTTATTCTGCCATATGCCATATTACGAACCTCCATTAAATTCTTTTAAATAATTTTACCACATTTATACATTATGTGCAAACATAATTTCTGAAAAAATGTTCGGAAAATTTGTTCGATTTTTTATTGACAAACGCATGTTCTGATTATATAATCAACTCATAACAGCAGAACACTTGTTTGATTGGAGGTTTTACGTATGAATAATTCAGAATACACATATAGAAGAGCAGCAGCTAAGAAAAGAAGCGACAGACGCAGAAGAAACAGACAGATGACTATCAAGTCATTAAGAATGGTTATTATATGTTCAATTCTTATATTCGCCGTTTCTATTGGAGGCATTATTGTCAAGGCTTCTGATGACTCGAACAGAACACGAACATATAAGTATTACACAACAGTATCTGTAGAAGATAATGATACATTATGGTCACTTGCTGACAGATATAATAATGGGGATGAAGATACAGCTTCATATATTAACAATATAATGCAGATGAATGATTTATCATCTGACACAATCCATTCAGGTAAGAATCTTGTAATATATTATTATTCAACTGAGATAAGATAATATCTAATTGCATATACATTTCCCGCATGCAGTGAAAAGCTACTTAATATTGGACTTTTCACTGCATTTTTGTTAAAATTTATTGATAGCGAAATGGCTGTAGATATAACTTAATATTTAATAATTTATTTATAAGGAGATTAACTATGAAATTTAGCGATATAGAGACTATCTCTCAGGGTGTATTAGATTATCTTTCAGATAATAAAATCGTCGATATGACCGAAATACAGCGTCAGACGTATAAGCATATAATGGACAACCGCGATATTATAGCTTGTTCATCAACCGGAACAGGTAAGACACTTGCATATCTTATCCCGATTATTAACAGATTAAAGAGTAATACTCATAATATTCAGGCCGTTGTTCTTGTTCCAACAGCAGAGCTTGCAATACAGGTCAATAATACGCTTAAAGATATCTTTGCACATATGGATAATACACTTACATCTGCTGCATTAATAGGAGATGTGAATATATCTAGACAGATTGATTCTATTAAATCTAATAAGCCTGCAATAATTATCGGAACACCTAACCGCATACATCAGCTCATAAGCAACAGGAAGATTAAAGTACATGAGGTTAAGACTCTTGTTCTAGATGAGGCAGACAAGCTCTTTGATAAGACATTTATCCAGGATGTAGAAGCAATAAGAAAGTCTTTAATGAAGTTCACACAGGTTCTTTTATTCTCTGCAAGCGTAGATAAGAAGACAAGAACTAATACTTTGTGTTTCAAACCAATATTCATTGATATTAACAGTAATTCTGGTAATACAAGCCAGATTCCTTCTACAATCAAGCATATAAGCGTCATTTCTGACAGAAGAGAACGAATTGAAACTTTAAGAAAGATTATTAAAGCTGTTAAACCAGAGAAGGCAATTATATTCGTTAATTCCAAGTATGATTTGGAAGAATCCCTTCAGAAGCTAGAATATCATCATTACAATGTAGCTTCAATTGCCGGTAATAAAGATAATTCAGCCAAGAAAGCTGCAATAGAGAATTTCAGAAGTGGAAAGATTCAGCTTCTTATTGCAACAGATATAGCAGCCAGAGGACTTCAGATTGATAATATTGATACAGTAATCAATGTAAACCTTCCTGAGGACAATAAGGAATATATTCACAGATGCGGACGATGTGGACGTAATGGCAACACAGGAACATGTATATCAATTATAACTGATAATGAGCTTAACAAGATTAAGTCATATCAGAAAGCATTTCATATCAATATAGTTAATAAGAGACTTTATCAAGGAAAATTAGTTGCAAAATAACAGATAGAAGAATATAATTATCCATACAGTAATCACTTCGCTAAAGTCAGGTTTAACGAAGTGATTAGTAGTTTTTTATATATGGAGGTATTCTTAATGGCTGAAAAAACATACACTGAACAACAAAACATCAAGTACAAGAAAAAGCTTAATGAATTACTTGATATATTACCGGATTTCTGCACACAGTATTTTGACAGTCTGGAATTTAATAAGCAGCCAAGAACTAAGATTGCCTATGCGATGGACATTAAAGGCTTCTTTGAATTTCTCATTGAATGCATACCTAAGTTCAATTCATATGCTATGAAAGACTTTAAGCCACAGGATTTAGAAAAAATAGATGGTACAGATATAACCAGATACTTACGACATGTAAAGCTCTATAAAAAGAATGGTCGTGATATAACTAATTCAGAAAGTGCTGCCAAGCGTAAATTATGTGCATTAAGACGTTTTTATGAATATTACTGCCGTTATGAAATAATCAGTTTCAATCCGACTATAAAGGTTGATATGCCTAAAATTCATGAAAAAGCTATTATAAGAATGGAACCTAATGAAGTAGCTGAATTTCTTGATAATGTAGAATCTGGCAATAAACTCACCAAAACACAGCTCCAAAGCCATGAAAAGCTTAAAACACGTGATCTGGCTCTTCTTACACTTATGCTTGGAACAGGTATACGAGTGTCTGAATGTGTTGGATTAGATATTAATGATGTCGATTTTGATAATGACAGAATCAGAGTTATAAGAAAAGGTGGCTCTGAAAGCTTTGTATACTTTGGTGATGAAGTCCGTGAAGCACTACTTAATTATCTTGAAGAAAGAAAGAATTTAACGCCTGATGAAGGACATGAAAATGCTCTATTCATATCAGCCAAAAAGAAGCGCCTATGTGTGCGATCCGTTGAACTTCTAGTTAAAAAATATGCCCAGACAGTTACAACTGTAAAGCATATTACACCTCATAAGCTTCGAAGCACTTATGGTACTAGTCTGTATCAGGAAAGCCAGGATATATATCTTGTTGCCGATGTTTTAGGACATAAGGACGTTAATACTACACGGAAGCATTATGCAGAGATTGTAGAAGAAAACAAGCGTTCTGCAAGAAACATTGTCAAATTAAGAAAAGATTGACAATAAATAAAAGGTGATACTCTTCCACTATTATGTGGCAGAATATCACCTTTTATAATTTTAATTATTCTACTGATAAATTTCTCTCCATTCCATATCTCCTCGCTCAAGCGACTTAACAAGCAGCTCTGCTGTTGCAAGATTAGTTGCCAATGGAATATTATACATATCACAAAGCTTGCATATATTATCTGAATCCGGCTCATGCGCTAGCGGATTCTCTGCCTCTCTAAGGAAAATAACAAGATCAATCTGATTATGTTCTATCTGGGCACATAACTGCTGATCACCGCCAAGATGTCCAGCCAGAAACTTATGTACTGACAGATTAGTAACTTCCTCTATAAGTCTTCCAGTTGTACCTGTCGCAAAAAGCTGATTCTTATTAAGAATCCCCTTATATGCGATACAAAAATTCTGCATTAACTTTTTCTTAGAATCATGTGCTATTAAACCGATGTTCATTAAAGTTTCCCCCTAATGTAAGTATAATAAAATGTATAACAAAAAGTTATCCTCTAAAATCATCTGCAAACATGTCATCATCTCTTTCAACATTACGCTGAAGACTGACATTGAGTACAATTCCCATAGCTGTGAATAATGTAAGAAGCGACGTAAGACCACAGCTAAAAAATGGTAATGGAACCCCCGTATTAGGTAATATCCACGATACAACTCCTATATTAATAAAAGTCTGGAACCCTATATATATAGCAACCCCGCAGCATATCAGCCTTCCTTCAAAGTTCTTCGCTCTCACGGCTACTATTATACACTCTAAGACAATCAGAAACAATAAAAAAATTGTAATACAGCCACCTGTAAAGCCTAATTCTTCACCAATAACAGCAAATATAAAATCATTCTGAGCCTCAGCAATATATCCAGCATTCTTAAGTGAAGATGTATCATTATTATTAAGACCTTTTCCTGTAAGCTGACCTGAACCAATTGCCTGAACAGCGTATGCCTGCTGATATGTTCCTGCATCAGTCATATCTACTTCTTCTGACTTATTACCTTCAATAAAGTCAACTATACGCTTTCTCTGATAATCCTCTATAAGTATTGGATGTTCAACTGATACAACATATACCAAAAATGCTGATATAACCGGAACTGCAATTAATATCGCAATTCCAAATATCTTATAGCTTACCCCGGCACAATAAAGCATTGCAATAACGATAATACATAAAAGTATTGTCGTTGAAAGGTTAGGCTGCATAGCAACTAACAATATTGGAAATAATGTTAAACATGCTATTAACGCAAGAAACTTAATTGAATTAAGTCTCTCTTTATTAGCGGCAACAAGCTTTGCAACCAGTAATATAAGTGCCAGTTTTAAGAATTCTGAAGGCTGCAGCTGTATTGGTCCTATCTTAAACCATCTCGTTGCACCATGAGAACCATGACCGAATACAGTAAGAACACCTATAAGCATGACAGTAACAACACCATACCATATCCAGAAATACTTAAGAATCCAGTTGTAATCTATAAATGATACAATAATCATTATTACAAATGATACAACCATACCAGCACCCTGTTTCATTGTATACGCACTATTGGCACTATTGACTACAGCCAGAGCAAACACTGACGTTATAATCAGAATAAACACCAATATAAAATTGTATGAACGCAGCTTATACTTTTTTAACATAATAAAATCCTTATTACTTTTCGCTATTTCTCATATCCTTAATTGGAATATTAGCAAAAATCGCTGGTACAGAACCATTATTGGTATCAGATTCTGTAGATGTAATCTGAATATCAAGTCCGTCTGTATCAATCTCCATATATTTAGAAATGACTTTAATAATATCATTCTTAATCATTTCCATAACCTCTGGTGAACAATTAGCTCTGTCAGATACAAGTAATAACTTTAATCTGTCTTTTGCTACATCACTTGAACCTTTTTTCTTAAATAAATCAAGTAATCCCATATTTAATCCCTCCCTGAATAAGCGTTATAATGCCTATCTCATACATATATTAATTCTTCTTGTCACTCTTAAAAAATGCTGAAAGTTTCTTAAAGAAACCACCTTTGCCATTAAGATCAAGAAAAGGAATCTCTTCACCAGTAATTCTGCGGCAGATATTCATATAAGCCTGTCCTGCAAGAGAGTCATCTCCAACAAGTGGCTGTCCCTTGTTAGTAGCCACAACAATATTCTCATCATCTGGAACAGCACCAATAACATTAAGCTGTAAGATATCATTAACATCATCAATTGACATCATCTCGCCTCTGTTTACCATATCCATTCTGATTCTGTTCACAATTAAATCCTCATGATTCTGAAGACCATGTGCATCTAATAAACCTACAATTCTGTCAGCATCTCTGATAGCTGAAACTTCTGGTGTTGTAACAACTAATGCTCTGTCAGCACCAGCGATAGCATTCTGGAATCCCTGTTCAATACCAGCCGGACAGTCAAGAATTATGTAATCAAATCCTTCTGGATCATTCTTGATTTCATCAATAACCTTAACCATCTGCTCTGGTGTCACTGCCGACTTATCTCTTGTCTGTGCAGTTGGTAAAAGAAACAGCTTAGGACATCTCTTATCTGCAATCATTGCCTGCTTTAATCTGCAATTACCTTCAACAACATCAACAAGATTATATACAATACGGTTTTCGAGTCCTAATACAACATCAAGATTTCTAAGGCCTGTATCTGTATCAATCATAACGACCTTCTTTCCAAGTTTGGCAAGACCTGTACCAATATTAGCTGTTGTTGTAGTCTTACCTACACCACCCTTTCCTGATGTTACAACTATAACTTCACTCATATTAAACCTCCATTAATAATTCATAATAAATCGCAATATATTAATTATGCGAGATTTTTTCTGTTAAATCAACTATTTTTTTATAAAACAGTATAAAAACATATTAAATTAATCTAAGCATATATCATCCAGTGCATTCTGCTCTAAATCTTCGATATATATATTCTGGTCATAGACATAAGCAATCTTAGGTTCTACAACCTTAACTTTACCTCTGCCCTTTGTAGCTTTAGTTCCTGAATCTGAGCTTCTTGCAATAATATCTCCAATTTTAATCTGCATAGGACTCATTTCAAGTGCAACAACAAATGCATTCTCGTTGCCATCGACACCGGCAAATATATTACCTTTAAGACTTCCAAGTACTATAACACTTCCCTTGGCAACAACTTTTCCTCCCGGATTAACATCGCCTAATACAACAACACTTCCGTCAGCTTCAAATACCTGACCTGAACGAAGTGTCCCTTTGTAGAACATACATGATGTTCTTTGATCTGACACTGTCTGGCTTACCGGCTGTAAAGCTGGTTCCGGCACCTGGACCGCCGTACTGGCGATAGCTTTCTTAACAGCTTCTTCATATACAGTTTTCATGTCATTATTCTCATCAAGAACGCATACAATATTAAGGTCAGATACATCCGATATAATATTAAGTATTTTCTTTTCTTCTTCTGCAGATAAATCTCTTCCATCAAAAGAAATTGCCATATTAGCATTATTAAAGAACTTTGATGCATTTTTAAACTTATCTGAAACACTTTCAAGTAACTCTTCAAAAGGCATCTCATTGTCAAGAAATACTGTTATTCCACTTTTACTTCCTTTGATTATGACTGAATTATCCAAAGCACTCACCTCACATTTTATATTATTATTTCTTTAGTATATATCAATAAATATTATTCATTAATATTAAAAAGCATTTTATATATCTCTGCGCCTAATGTTACTGCATTAGAAGCTGCATAACCATTCTGAATACGCACAGCCATACAATATTCAGGATTATCATAAGGTGCATATGATATTAATGTAGCATGGTCAGGATCTGTTGTCCTTTCCTGTGCCGTTCCTGTCTTAGCAGCAATCGACATATGCAATGATGATAATGCTGTATATGTTCCTGCAGCCATATTCATACCAGAATGAACTGTATTCCATATATCAGAGCTTAATTCTACCTGATTATTAACTTCTGCATGGTTTTCTCTAATGATATTGCCATCATAATCAGTAATCTTATCAATAAGAGTAAGATTATAACATGTGCCTGATGTTGCAAGCGTTGTAACATAACGGGCAAGATTAAGTGAACTGTATCTATGGTTACCCTGTCCGATTGCTGATGCAATGGCATTCTGTGAAGATGCACCAGGTGTTCCTTCCTCAATCTCTATGCCAGTTTTGGTAGATAATCCCAACATATCAGAATATTTCTTTAATATATTAGTTCCATAAGTACTATTATATGAACCATTCTTACTACATGCAAGATTATAACCAACATTATACATATAAACATTACATGAATCTCTTATCGCAGTAGCAGCCGATTCACTTCCGTGACCCCATCTCTGCCAGCATCTTGGTGAAGGTGTTACCTTATCAAAGACTCCTGAACAGTTAAATACAGTAGATGATGATATTATACCTGTATCCATGCCGGCAATAATTGTACATGGTTTATAAGTAGAACCTGGAGCAATAAATGACTGTGTAGCCCTGTTAAGCAGTGGACTGGCATTATCAGTGACAAGTGAACTGTAATACTTTGCATCTACTGTTCCTGACAACTTGTTATTATCATAACTTGGATATGAAACAAGTGCCAGAATATCGCCATTATTAGGATTAGTAACAACTGCTGAGCCAGAGCATGGTTTAAGTGCAAGCTGTCCAACAGTAATAATCTTATTAGAGATAACATATGACATAAACTCATATGCTCCCATGCTTCCAGATGAAAGAGACTGATAACGTGAATCATCTGCATTCATATCAAGAACGCCCTGTTCATAAAGAAGCATACACACCTGTCTTCCTGAAATACTTCCGGCATTAATCATATATTTGTACATTTTCTTAAAAAATGCTGTATCAGAATCAAGTGCTGAAATAATATAATCAACAAGTGCATCATATGACTCCTGAAGACTTGTATACTTCTCTGATGTAAGCGATGACATATCTATCCAGTTCTTAGATATACCATACGTCAAAAGCTGTGAGAGACTTGTCGAATCCCCGTATACCCAGTCATAATAAACACTGTCGCTTGTATCAACATTAGCCAGACTGAATATATTCTCACTTCTTAAAAGGTCATATATATACCAGATATACAACTGCTGTTCCTCTGAAAGTTTTCCATAAGCAGTGTTACCAGATTTAAGCTCACTATCCAACCATGATAAAGTCTGTGCCTTTTTTGTCTCAAACTGACTGTAAATCTCAGCTTCATTAGGTGTATTCTGTTCTTCAATTTCTTTTAATGAAACCAGATTATTATCAATAAGTGCAAAATATACTTCCTGTGCTGTTATATATATAGTATCAACATCACCAGAACCATTATAAGTTATCTTATTGCTTCCAGGTGTGAAATATTTCATGAATATATCGGTTATCTCATCTTCTATTGCATTATATATTGATTTCTGAAGGTTAATATCTATTGTAAGATATACATCATGTCCAGCCTGTGGATCTTCCTGATCAAGCACCTCTGTAACTCTTCCTACAGTATCAACATATACTGATTTCTCACCCTTTACTCCGGATAACTCATTCTCCATGCTCTTTTCAATTCCTGATTTACCAACAACATCATTACTTTCATATCCATCGCCAAGCTCCTCTAATTCTGAATTAGAGACTGTTCCAGTATATCCAAGTATTTGTGAGCAATATACACTATCAACATATCTTCTTATATACTGCTCTTCCACAGTAACGCCAACAAGACCATCACTGTTTTCCAGTATAGCTGCAACAGTTTCATCCGATACTTCATTTGCAATAATAAATGTAAGATATCTGTTATACGAATTGGCAGCCATATATCTTCTTAGATTAACAATCATAAGAGAATGTTCTATTCCAAATTCATCATAATTAACCTCATAAGTCTTGCAAAGGTACTTGAACATATTCTCTGCTGATGTAGCCTTCTGTTCGTCAGAAAGTGCTGCTATCGACTCAGTTCCATAAGAATCTCTTAAAAATCTTAAAAGCGATGTACCCTCAACATTATATGAGAACTGTCCATTATTATAGATAATAGGAAAATCATTAGAATATGTATCTCCATGATTTTCTATAATATCTAATGTCTTGTTAATAGAATTATTAATAGTTGTATTCTTAGTTGCGTTATCTGAATATCTTCCAGAGTCGCTTATCTTGACTGCATATGACAGATCATTGTAAGCAAGAAGAACACCGTTACGGTCATAGATACGGCCTCTGGCAGCCGCAACACTCATATCTTTCTGTATAGAGCTTGATAAGTCTTCAACATATGAATCTCCCTTTATTATCTGAAGAACAAATAATCTGTGAACAAGAACAGAAATCAGAACAATAAACACAAGAATCATAGGAAAAATTCTGGATTTGAGAAGACTTACAATATAATCAAATACTTCCTTCATCAATCTTACCCTTCTTTTTTCTCTCTCTTCCTGGCTCCGTTATCGTACAGAAATAATGTACAGGATGATATATAATAAGAGAAACCAGTGCTGTATATACAACTTCCGGCAAAATAAATCTCGACATAAAAAATCCCACATTAAGTCTGTTATGAAGCAGGAAATTACCAATATATGATATAAATCCATATCCGAAATCAGCAGTTATCACAAGTGCAAGAGGGATAAGAATTTCTCTCACCTCGTACTTCTGATAAAAAAAGCCTGAAAAATATCCTATGTAAATAAAAATAAGTGCTGTAAATCCGAATAATCCGGAATAAAACAAATCATACATAATTCCTGCAAAAAATCCAGCAAACATTCCATCATTTTTCCCACAGAAAAACCCAAAAAATACAGGAAGAATAATAAGCCAGTTAGGCGAAATATTAGCAATTGAAATAACTCTTGCAACAGAAACCTGCATGAGATAGAAAAACAATATAATAATTAATTCTGTTATCTTTCTTTTCATAATAAATAGTCCTAAACACTTATTCTTTAAGCTGGGTTATGACTAATACCTCCTGCAGATTATTAAAATCAACTGCGGGAACAATATATCCAGACTGGGTAAGATTGTTAGAATCCAGCTTAACATCCTTAACATATCCAATCAGAATTCCCTGAAGATATTTATCACTTATATTGGATGTAACTACTTTATCACCATTTCTGACAATAACATCACTTTTAAAATGTGAAACACGTATCATTCCTGTATCCATGAGTTCAATATCACCTTGAACTATACATGTTTCATTAGTATCTATAAGCATTCCGCTCACATTACTGTTATTCTCTGTGATTGTCTTGACAATAGAATAATTACTTCCTGTTTCAGAAATAATACCTACAAGACCACCATTTGCAATAACATTCATATCAACTTTAAGCCCATCATCTGTACCTTTATCAATCTTGAATGAAGAATGCCAGTTATCTGTTGTAACTTCAATTACTCTTGCTCCGACTTTAGAATAGCCTGCATACTGCTGGTCAAGCTCATACAGCTCACGGAGCCTGTTAAGTTCATATGAATCCTGCTTTAACTGATTATTTTCTTCTGTAAGCTCATCAATCTGACTCTGAAGATTCTTATTCTCATCAAGAACAACTGATATTTCCTGAAGCGTCTGGTATTTGTCATAAACCCAGAAGCCTATATTGTTCATACCTTTCTGTACTGGAACAACAACCATTGAAACACATTTTTTAAGAGGCTTGGTAAGCGTATCTGTAAAAAAGCTTGTTCCAATAAAGAAGCAGCACAGAACCGTAAGTGCAATGAGAATATTCTTCGAAGTCATAAATGAAGAAATTTTCTTTCTCATTCTAAAACCTGCCCTTAATCAAAATTTTTCTCTGTTGGAGTATATGCAACCTTGGCAAATTCAGGATTAGATACAACTCCCATAAGACCTCTTACAACGCTTTCTGCAGGATGTTCCACAATGTTGACATTAAGATTAGTCTCATCCTTAATATATTTCTCAAGATTATTAATCTGAGATGTTCCTCCTGTAAAATAAACACCATCTTTAATAATATCTGCCGCAAGTTCTGGCGGAGTTCTCTCAAGAATAACTTTAATTGCATCCATAATCGAATGTAATGAATCAATTATTGCCTGATATATAATATCAGAAGATATATCAACACTTACAGGCAGTCCTGATAAAACATTTCTTCCAAAACCAGGTGCAAAGCTTTCTGATACAGGAACAGCACTTCCTAACTGTTTCTTTAAATTCTCAGCAGTCTTGCTTCCAATAACAAGATTATAGGCTTTTCTTACGTTGCTTATAATGCAGTCATCAAGCTTATTACCACCAATCTTAACAGCCTTGCTTATAACGATTCCTCCTAAAGAAAGTACAGAAATCTCTGTTGTCTCAGCGCCGATATTAACAATCATGATACCTTTAGACTTGGTTACATCAAGACCTGCACCAATTGCATCTGCAACAGGCTTATCAACTACATAAACATTCTTAGCCTTTACCTTTGAATCAACCACAAGTTCATAAAAAGCTCTCTTCTCTACTTCTGTTACATCTGTAGGTACAGCAATATAGAAATCTGAACCTGTAATCTTCTTTCCTTCATTAATCTTATTAAAGAAACTAAAAAGAAGTGTCTGCATATTCTCAATATCTGCTATAACACCAAACTTTACAGGGAAAGAAACCTCTATATGCTCAGGAGCTTTCTCATACATCTCATATGCTTCATCTCCAAAAGCTAAAAGCTCTGTTTTATTAGCAATAGCTATAATATTCTTCTCATTAAGTATCTTATCTTTGTCACTGCAGCACATTTTGAAATTACTTGTGCCTATATCAATTCCGTATGCGTTACCCATATCTTACTTCCTTTCTTAATTGTTAATTAATATATTGCATTTGTTTAAAACTGAAATAAGAATTATCTCCTATAACAATATGGTCCAGCAGCTCAATTCCTACAATCTTCCCTGCTTCTGCCACATTCCTTGTAACCTTCATATCTTCCCTGCTCGGAGAAGGATTGCCTGAAGGATGGTTATGAAGAAGAACTATTGAAGCTGCCCTGTTATCAAGTGCTTCTTTAAATATCTCTCTTACCGAAACCATTGAACCAGTGGAAGTTCCTACAGAAAGCACCTTATCTCTTATAAGACGGCATCTGTTATCAAGCATAACAAGTATAAGATGTTCTTTCTCTAGATGTCTCATATCTTCCATATAATACCCGGCTATTGTCTCTGCATTGGAAAAATCGAGTTTTTCTCTTGCCTTCTGCTTCGCAATACGCCTTGAAAGCTCAAGTATACAACATATCTGCACAGCTTTAGCTTTTCCTATGCCTTTAATCTGCATAAGTTCCTGAACAGACATATTATATAGTCCGTTAAGATTACCGGCACTCTCCAGTAACTTTTCAGCAAGTTCGATAGAACTTAATCCGTTCGTTCCAGTTCTGATAATGGCAGCTAACAGCTCCGCATTATCCAGTGCTGTTGCTCCATACTCAAGGCACTTCTCATAAGGAAGAAGCTTATCCTCTTCTACACCTGTTATTATATTCTCATATACCATAAATTAAACAGCAGTCAGATTAAATAAATCTGTAAATAATAATTGCAAGTATAACGCCTATTATACTGGCAATAGTAATCTTAATCTGGAGTGCAAATGTTAATACAAGTACCCCAAGATCTAATACCAGTGGACTGTTAAGACCAAAACTCTGTCCATAAGACAGCCAGCTTAATGTATGTACACCGGCAGTAAGTTCTGCAATAAGACCGCCAAGCACAATGCCTATCAGAATGAATAGCCATAAAAGCCAGCCGTTCTTATATTTAGAAATGTTACTCATAGATTTCACCCTTTAATCATAAATTGGAGCACGGAAAAATCCATACTCCAATGCATTATAACACAAATATTAATTCAATCAAAGCTTTATAAGGTCTTTTTCAAACATTTTCTGAACACTCATCATAATTCCAAGCTTTGCATGATACCATGTAAGTCCTCCCTGGAAGAATACTGAATAAGGTTCTTTTAACGGACCATCAGCAGAAAGCTCTATTGATGAACCCTGAACGAATGCTCCAGCAGCCATTATAACGTCTGAATCATATCCTGGCATTGGCCATGGTTCTGGTGTAACAAAGCTGTCAACAGGTGCTGCAGCCTGAATTCCTTTACAGAAAGCAAGAAGTCCGTCTGCACTTCCAAGCTCAACTGCCTGAATAATATCATATCTTGGCTCACTTCCATCAGGTCTTACTACAAAGCCTGCCTTTTCGTATACATTTGCAGCAAATATAGCACCCTTAAGTGCACCGGCAACAACTACAGGTGATAAGAAAAGCCCCTGATAAAAGCTCTGGTTTACACCGAGTGTTGCACCGACTTCTTTTCCAAGCCCCGGTGAAGACAATCTGTAAGCTGCCTGCTCAACACATTCTTTCTTTCCTGCTATATAACCTCCGCATGGAGCAAGTCCGCCACCAGGATTCTTTATAAGTGAACCGACTATCATATCAGCCCCAACCTGTGAAGGCTCAATTCTTTCAACAAATTCACCGTAGCAGTTATCAACCATACAGATAACATCTGGTTTGATTCCCTTGATAAAACTTATAAGCTCTCCGATTCTTTCAACTGAAAGTGTAGGTCTTGAAGCATATCCCTTAGAACGTTGGATTGTAACAAGCTTTGTTCTTTCATTGATTGCATTCTTAATACCCTCATAATCAAAACCGCCGTCTGGCAGCAGGTCAACCTGTGCATATGTAATTCCATATTCAGCAAGACTTCCCTTAGAAGGCCTGATACCGATAATCTCATCCATTGTATCGTATGGCTTTCCAACAGGTGATAAAAGCTCATCACCCGGTCTTAAGTTAGATGACAAGGCTACATTTAACGCATGTGTTCCGCAGATAATCTGTGGTCTTACAAGAGCATCCTCTGTCTTAAATATATCTGAATATACTTTCTCAAGAGTATCTCTTCCGTCATCGTTGTAACCGTAACCTGTTGTTCCTGATAAATGCATCTCAGCAACCTTATTATCCTGCATCGCCTTTATAACCTTCATCTGGTTATATTCTGCATTCTTGTCTATCTCTTCAAATCTGTCATGAAGCGACCTGATTATATTGTCGCAGTAATCATATACTTCATCACAGATTCCCATATTCTTATACATTTCTCTCATAATCATATAATTTCCTTTTCTTTTAGTTGTTCAAGCATATACGAAAGTGCATCTTCTCTTCGTATCTGGGAAAAATCCACCCATGTAACTGATGGCTCTCGCCGAAACCAAGTAAGCTGCCTTTTTGCAAAATGTCTTGTATCCTGCTTGATCATTTCTCTAAGACCTGCCTCGTCACATCTGCCCTCAAGATAATCGAACACCTCTTTATATCCGATTCCCTGCATGGCAACATCATCCTTTACAAGTCCCATGTCCGACAAATGTTTTACCTCATCAAGCAGTCCATTGTCAAACATTATATCAACACGCCTGTTTATTCTGTCATAGAGAATTTCTCTTTTATCATTAAGGACAAAGTAGCAGAAATTATAAGGGGACTCCTTTGCCCTCTGCTCGTTATTATGTTCTGATATTTTTCTGCCTGTCGTCTTATAAAATTCAAGTGCACGGATAACTCTTTTGACATTATTGGCATGAATTGCCTCTGCAGATTCAGGGTCAGCTTCTTTTAACATATCGTGAAGCACCTCTGGACCCTTAGTATCAGCAATCTTTTGAAGATAATCTCTGTATTCATAATCACTTTCATCATCTTCAAATGTAGAATCATATAAAAGAGCCTGGATATAAAATCCTGTTCCGCCGACAACTACAGGAATATGTCCATTCTTACGGATTTTTTCTATAGCATCTGTTGCCATAGACTTGAATCTTGCCACATCAAAGCCCTCTGATGGTTCAATCTCATCAACAAGATAATGTTTAACTCCCTGCATCTCTTCTTTCGTTATCTTGGCAGTTCCGATATCCATATATCTGTACACCTGCATGGAATCGGCACTTATTATCTCACCGTTTACCGCCTTTGCAAGTGCAATGGAAAGCTCTGTCTTTCCAACTGCTGTCGGACCTGTAAGTATTATTAAAGGTTCTTTTTTCATATCAGCCTCTATACTATTCGTTTAAATTTCTTTTCTATCTCATATTTGCTCATCATAATAAGCGTTGGCCTGCCATGTGGACAGTTATATGGATTATCTGCCCTCATAAGCTCATCCATCAGTTCAAATGCTTCGTTGAATGACAGCCTGTTATTGCCCTTTACAGCCGCTTTACATGACATGCTTGCAACCTTTTCAGTAATAACATCAGGGTCTTTGCCGGCACTTTCTTCTGAAAGCCCATCAAGAACATCAATAAAGAGCTGTTTGTAATCCATCTTAGGAAGTCCGGCAGGAATTCCTGTAACCTTATATTCATTACCACCAAATTCTTCTATCTCATACCCTAATCTTTTAAATATATCCTGATTAGTTTTGTATATCTCTTCCTCATGCATGTTGAGTGACAGTACAATAGATGGAAGAATCATCTGTGTTCCAATTGTCTTATTATGAAGCTTATTCATTATCTTTTCATAAAGCACCTTTTCATGTGCTGCATGCTGGTCCATCATATAGAACTTATCTTCAAATTCAATAAGCCAGTAAGTATCAAAAAGCTGCCCTATAATTCTGTATTTGTTGCGGCTGCTCTCATCAAGAAGCTTATTTTCAAAAAGATTCATCTGCTTTGGTGGTTCAGACTTTGCCACAGCTTCATATCTTGCTTTATCTTCCTTAACCATCTGCTCAGAACGCTTAATTTCAAAAGGTTCAGGCAATTTAACATCAGGCATAACATTTCTTACAACAGGTGCTTCCTGCATTTTAACTGCAACAGGCTCTGGTACAGAAACTTCTGCTATAAGTTCCTTTGAATTAAGTGCTTTTAAACATGTATCGTACACAAAATTATATATATATTCATTGTTCGAGAAGCGCAGCTCCATCTTGGTTGGATGCACATTTACATCAATAATTGCAGGATTAATCTTAAAATGTATTGCACTGAACGGATAATTGTGAGGCATTATAAAGCCCTTATACGCATCCTCTATTGCCTTAGTTATAATACTGCTCTTGATATATCTGCCATTGATATAATAATTCTCATAAGTCCTGTTTCCGCGGACAACCATAGGCTTGCCAATAAAACCGGAAGCCTCAATATCCTGAGACTTGCCGCTGATTTCATACAGATTATTAGTTATATCCCGGCCATACACATTATATATTATATCCTTAAGATTCATATTACCCGATGTATGCAGCTTATTCTGGTTATTGCTTATGAATCTGAACGAAATATCAGGATGCGAAAGTGCCAGATATTCCACAAGCGAACCAATATATCCACCCTCAGTTGTAGCAGTTTTTAAGAACTTTCTTCTAACAGGAGTATTATAGAAAAGATTTCTTACAATAAATGTAGTTCCCTCCGGAGCACCTATTTCTGCCACTTCCCCGGGTACGCCGCCATCAATAGTATAATGCACACCGCTTAAGCATTCGGCAGTCTTTGTAATAAGTTCAACCTGTGAAACGGCAGCTATACTTGCAAGTGCCTCACCTCTGAAGCCAAGAGACGAAACTGCCATAAGATCTTCAATTGATTTAATTTTACTTGTAGCATGTCTTTTAAATGCTATCTCAATCTCATCTTTATTGATACCACTTCCATTATCAGTAACCCTGATAAATGAAATTCCACCTTCCTTTATCTCAACTGTAATCGCAGTTGCTCCGGCATCAATAGCATTTTCAACAAGCTCCTTAACTACAGAAGAAGGTCTTTCGACAACCTCTCCTGCAGCAATCTTATTAATCGTATTCTGGTCTAAAAGTGTTATTGACATACAATCCTCCCTGTTTTACCAGCGGTTCTTAGCTTTTCCCTGCAGCTTATAAAGTGTATTAAGTGCATCTATAGGTGTCATATTGCTTATATCAAGATTCATAATATCAGTTACTATATCATCATCCTTAACAGTATCAAAAAGTGACATCTGCTTAACTTCAAGGTCATTAACCTTTCTGTACTTGTCATTCATCTTGTCAAGCTTCTTGGAATACTGTGCAATATCCCTGGCTTTCTGTGATATATCAGCGTCACTTAAATCAACAACAAGTTCCTTTGCCCTGTTAAGCACCACATCAGGAACTCCTGCAAGCTTGGCAACCTGAATACCATAACTCTTATCCGCACCTCCCTTTACAATCTTTCTTAAAAAGACGATATCATCGCCATTCTCCTTGACAGCAATACAGTAATTATTAACTCCGTCGAGAGTTCCTTCTAACTCAGTAAGTTCATGGTAATGTGTTGCAAAAAGTGTTTTGGCTCCCAAATATTTAGTATTGGCAATATACTCAACAACAGCCCATGCAATACTTAATCCATCAAATGTGCTTGTTCCTCTTCCTATTTCATCAAGAATTATAAGACTCTTAGGCGTTGCATTTCTTAAAATATTGGCAACCTCAGTCATCTCAACCATGAAGGTTGACTGACCTGAAGCTAAGTCATCAGATGCTCCGACTCGTGTAAATATACGGTCTACGATACATATATTAGCTGAATCAGCAGGTACAAAAGAACCTGTCTGTGCCATAAGCACAATAAGTGCAGTCTGTCTCATATATGTAGATTTACCAGCCATATTAGGACCTGTGATAATCGAAATCCTATTCATGCCATTGTCAAGATAAGTATCATTGGCAATGAACATATCATTGGAAATCATCTTCTCAACTACAGGGTGACGACCATTCTTGATATCTATAATACCCTTTTCATTAATCTTAGGTCTTACAAAATTATTCTGTGTTGCAACAACAGAAAGTGATGCATACACATCAATCATCGCAATAGCCTTGGCCGTATTCTGTATTCTTACAACCTCTGCTGCAATACGCTCTCTGACCTCACAAAACAGGTCATACTCAAGTGAGTAGAGCTTATCCTCTGCACCAAGTATAATATCTTCAAGATGCTTTAACTCATCTGTAGTGTATCTTTCAGAACCGGTAAGAGTCTGCTTTCGTACCCATTCAGCAGGAACAAGATTTTTAAATGAATTAGTAACCTCCAGGTAATATCCGAATACCTTGTTATACTTAACTTTAAGATTCTTAATTCCTGTCTTTTCTTTCTCCCTGCTTTCAAGCTCTGCAAGCCATTCTTTTCCTTTAATCTTGGCATTACGAAGCTCATCAGCCTCTGCTGAGAAGCCGTCCTTTATCATTCCACCATCACGCATTGTAATTGGAGGATCATCTATAATTGCAGTGTCTACAAGATTATATAAGTCTTTTAAGTCGTCCATCTGCTCAAAGCACTGTCTGAATACATCACACTTAAAATGTCCTGTCTGATTCTTAATGTGAGGTATCATCTCAAGGGAATTCTTAAATGCAATTAAATCCCTTGGATTAGCTGACTTACAGCTAATCTTAGTCATAATTCGCTCAAGGTCATATATAGGACCGAGATATTCACGAATTTCTTCCCTGTCAATTGCATTATCAGAAAGCTCCTCTATAGCGTCCTGTCTTCTTATAATCTCGTCTCTGTTAATAAGCGGCTGCAGCACGAGATTTCTTAACGCTCTTGCGCCCATTGCAGTCTTGGTCTTATCAAGTACCCACAGAAGCGAGCCTTTTTTCTGCTTTTCACGCATAGTCTCAACAAGTTCAAGATTTCGTCTTGATGAACTGTCTATAAGCATGTATTTACCTGTTGTGTAAGGTACAATGCTTGTGATATGAGACATATCACTTTTCTGTGTCTGGGTAAGATATATAAGAAGTGCTCCCGCAGCATCAATTCCTACCGGATAGTCCTTGATTCCAAGTCCATCCAGCATATTTACATGAAAATGTTCTTTTAACTTTGCCTTGCATGAATCATCATCAAAATACCAGTTCTCAAGTGTTGACACTGATACAGAAAGCTTTTCAGATATAAATGTAAGATCAATTCCACTCATTGCAAAATACTCGTTAAGTATTATCTCTGAAGGAACAAACTTATTAATTTCATCAATAAGTTCTGCACCTGTCTTGATCTCAGTTACAAAAAAGTCACCTGTTGAATAATCTGCAATAGCAACACCAAGCACATCTCCAAGATAAACAATACTCATAAGATAATTGTTCTTAGTTTCATCAAGTGCCTGACTGTTTAAGTTAGTTCCTGGTGTTACAACCTTTATAACCTCTCTTTTGACGATACCTTTCGCCTGCTTAGGGTCTTCCATCTGCTCGCATATTGCGACCTTGTGTCCATTAGAAACAAGCCTGTTAATATAAGTTTCTGCCGCATGAAAAGGAACGCCGCACATAGGCGCACGTTCCTCCTGTCCACAGTCTTTTCCTGTTAATGTAAGTTCCAGTTCCTTAGAGACAACTAAAGCATCATCAAAAAACATTTCATAGAAATCTCCAAGTCTGTAAAAAAGTATGCAGTCTTTATATTCTGCTTTAGTAGCAAGATAATGCTGCATCATTGGTGAATACTCTGCCATTATATTACTCCCCGATTAATCCTCTATAAGTCTGCCCATATAGTAAAATCCTTTACATTCGTCAAGATGTACTGTCACAATCTGTCCGATAAGTGATTCATCCCCCGCGAAATGTACAAGAATATTGTTAGTCATTCTGCCTGTAACAAAGCCTTCTTCATGGTCATCTTTCCCCTCAACCAAGACCTTCATATCCATACCTTCATATCTTCTGATATGCTCATGTGACACTTCATTGACAGTTGCAAGCAGTCTGTTAAATCTGTCCTTAACAACATCCTCCGGCACCTGATTTTCCATTCTGGCAGCAGGCGTACCTGTTCTTTTTGAATATATAAATGTATATGCACTATCAAACTTTGCTTTCTTAACAACATCAATAGTATCCTCAAAGTCTTCCTCTGTCTCACCAGGGAAGCCAACAATAATATCAGTTGTAATAGAAACATCAGGCAGGATTCTTCTTATCATCTCAACCTGCTCTAAGTAATGCTCTTTAGTGTACTTTCTGTTCATCAGTTTAAGAAGCCTTGAGCTTCCTGACTGAAGTGGAAAATGTATATGATTACATATTTTGGGGGAATCTCTTATAACTTCAAGCGTCTCTTTCTCAATATCCTTAGGATGAGGTGTCATGAATCTGATTCTTTCAAGTCCCTCTATCTTATCAATCTCTCTTAGAAGCTGCGCAAATGATACAGGATTATCAAGTGTTTTTCCATAAGAATCAACATTTTGTCCAAGAAGCATAACCTCCTTAACGCCATCCTTTACAAGCCTTTCAATCTCCATAATGATATCCTTAGGTTCACGGCTTATCTCTCTTCCTCGTACATAAGGCACAATACAGTAAGTACAGAAATTATTACAGCCGTACATAATATTAACACCTGATTTGAATGGGAACTTTCTTTCTGTAGGAAGCTCCTCAACAATATCCTTTGTCTTTTCCCAGATATCAATAACCTGGCTTCCTGATGTAATTCTGTTATATATAAGCTTTGCCATTGCATATATGTTAAATGTTCCAAAAACGATATCAACAAACTTATAAGAATCTCTTATCTTCTCTACCACATCAGGTTCCTGCATCATACATCCACACATCGCAATAAGCATATTGGGATTCTTTCTTTTGACATTCTTAAGATGACCAAGACGTCCATAAACCTTAAGGTTGGCATTTTCTCTTACAGTACATGTATTATATATAACAAAATCTGATTTATCCTCGTCCTCTGTCTCAAGATATCCAATCTCTTTAAGAACACCGAGAAGCTTCTCAGAATCTCTGGCATTCATCTGGCAGCCAAATGTGTGTACACACGCATATAACGGTCTGCCTATTTCTTTTGTTTTCTTTTCCAAGAACTTCTTACATTCTCCAATATAATAAAGCTGTTCTTCAAGTGCACTGGTGTTATTAACTTCCTGCATTATCTACATTTCTCCATTCTATACTTATCCTAATATGAGCTTTTTCAAATGCTGTTCTTCAAAATCAGCAACACATACAGGCTTACCATAATAGTATCCCTGAATATAATCTGCGCCAAGTTCCCTGACACACGCAAGCTCTTCCTTTGTCTCAACACCCTCAATACACACATGTAATCCCATCTCATGTGCCATCTTAATTATGAAACTGACCATAAGATAATTATTCCTCTGCTTATCTATGTCAGTTATAAATGACCTGTCGACCTTAACTATATCAAATATTTTGTCACGCATATATCCATAGTTGGAATATCCCGTTCCAAAATCATCAATAGCAAGTCTGAAATCATTCTTTATAAATTCTTTAAATACCCGCTCAACTGCCGGAATCCTGTCCATCTCGATTGTTTCAGTTATCTCAAATACATAATGATTATTGGCTGCACTATACCTTCCAATACGCTCCAATACATCTTTAATTATATTACTTTTGACAATCTGTACGAAAGACAGATTAATATGCATTACAAAGTCTGGAATATTGGTAATCCATCTGTTGCATGCTTTGGCAGCCGTATCAATTATCCATCTTCCAAGTGGAATAATAAGTGCGCTTTCCTCCAAAAGTGGAATAAACTTGTCCGGTTCCATAAAGCCATACTTTGAACAATTCCACCTTATAAGTGCCTCAGCTCCTGACAGCTTATCATTCTGTGGATTATATATAGGCTGAAAATACAACTCAAAGCCTTCAAAACCTTCGCTTATACATCTGCGAAGTTCATCCTGTATACCAAGTTTCTTAATATATTCCATATAATTGACAGAATCAAATATTTCACAGCGGTTCTTACCATTTAATTTGGCAGCGTGAAGCGAGAATTTAGCATTTTTTAATAAGTCATTAAAGCTGTCTCTTTCCGTATCAAATTCAGCAGCTCCCGCAGATATAGTAAAGAATATATCATACTTTCTATGTTCTATCACCCTGTCAATCCTGTTTCTGATTCTCTTATATAAATTCTTAGCCTGCTCAATATTATCCTCGATTGTATATGGCATAAATATAGCACATTCATCACCTGGCATTCTGAATATTCTGAGCTGAGTATCTATATATCTTCTGATTGCATCCGTAAGAATATTAAGTACTTCATCACCTGTCTTAGCACCATATTTTTCATTAAGTTCCTTAAAATTATCAACTCCGACAAGCATGAGGAAACCTCTTGAATGTCTGACTTTGCAATACTCATTGTACACGTTTTCAAGAACTACTTCTCTGTAAAGTCCCGTGTTATTATCAAATCTGCTCTGCTTTCCTATCTCAGATATTCTTCCTATAAGGTACTTTATGCCATGGCTTATGACATACTGCCCCCGGCAGTTTATGGCAACATATGTGCCATCAACTGTTTTCCATCTGTATTCAAGATTGTGTTCTTTTCTTCTGCCATTGATGCCTTCCTGAAGATCTTCCATAAGCATATCAATGTCATCAGGATGAACAACCGTTTTTAATTGGGCTGTAGCATTTTCAAATGCATTGGATTCAAATGGAAATACATCTGTAATTGATTTGGAACATATAGCTCTGTCATTAGTAAAATCAAATATATACAGGTAATCATCTGTACTTAATTCAACAAGATTAAGGAAGTATTTCATTTCTTCCAAATCAAAATCTCTTCTAATCATAAAAACACCCAATACTTATAAAACATTTTACTGCCTTATCTGTCCCTCTCCATATATAACATACTTAGTTGTTGTAAGTGCCTTAAGCCCCATAGGACCTCTTGCATGGAGCTTCTGCGTACTTATTCCAATCTCAGCACCAAATCCGAATTCAAATCCATCAGAAAATCTTGTAGAAGCATTTACATATACACATGCAGCATCTATTTCATCAAGAAATCTGTTGGCATTATTGTAATCTTTAGTGATTATTGACTCTGAATGGCCTGTGTTATATGTATTAATATGCTCTATTGCTTCGTCAACAGAGTCAACAGTCTTCACAGATATAATATAATCAAGATATTCCATTCCCCAGTCATCATCACTTGCTGGAACAATTCTTGAATCACACTGCATTGCATATTCATCACCACGTACTTCAACATCTTTTTTCTTAAGAGCATCAACAATAAGTGGAATAGCCTGCTTTGCAACAGCTCTGTGAATAACCAGCGATTCGCACGCATTACATACTCCAATTCTTGAAGTCTTGGCATTATATATAACCTTAACTGCCATATCAATATCAGCATATTCATCAACATACACATGACAGTTGCCTGTACCAGTCTCTATTACAGGTACTGTACTGTTATTAACAACATTCTTAATAAGACCTGCCCCACCTCTTGGAATAATTACATCAACATAATTATTCATCTTCATAAGCTGGTTAACAAGTGCTCTGTCCGTATCTTTTATAAGATTAATAACATCAGGATTAATTCCGTTGTCATAAAGAGCCTTTGCAATAACATCTGCAATTGCAATATTAGAATTAATAGAATCACTTCCGCCTCTTAAAATGCAGGCATTGCCTGATTTGAATGTAAGTCCAAATGCATCTGCAGTAACATTAGGTCTTGACTCATAGATAATCGCAACAACGCCAAGTGGAACTCTCTTAGTTCCGATAACAAGTCCATTAGGTCTTTTCTTCATTCCTGTAACTTCACCAACAGGATCTTCAAGTCCCGTAAGAACTCTTATTCCGTCTGCCATTGCATTAATTCTCTTAACATCAAGTGTTAGTCTGTCAATAAGTGCAGGCTTCATTCCGTTAGCTTTGGCATTAACAAGGTCTTTTTCATTGGCTGCAATTATACTCTCTACATTAGCTGTAAGTGCATCAGCAACCGCTTCAAGTGCCTTGTTCTTCTCATCTATTCCAAGCTTTGCAAGATATCTTGATGCCTTCTTTGCCTTAATTCCAATCTGCTCAAGTGTCTCCATTAATTATCCCTCCTTATAAACTGTGTCTGTGTAATAATATAATCTGGTTTTAAATCATGTTCCTCATAAGGTATAGCTTCTAATAACTGGAAATCAAATGCAAGCGCCGCCTTTATAAATGTATTATCTATGGATAAATATCTGTCATAAAACCCACCGCCATAACCTATTCTGTGAAAATCATAATCAAACGCAAGCCCAGGCATAATAAAAAGTCCATCTCTGGTATCAGCTTTCTCACAGGCGTCAGATGGTTCCATAATTCCAATATAACCGCTTACAAGGTCATTCTCATCAGATAAGCAATAAAACTCCATCTGTGTCTTTGATAAAACTTTTGGAGCATATACTTTCTTGCCATCCATAAAGCACTGCGAAAGAAGCATATATGTATCAACTTCCCTGTTATAGCTCATATACAGAAATACATTTTCCGATGTTTTATATATGTCCGATTTTTTCAATCTGTCAATTATAAGTCTACTCTGCATTTCAATATCTTCATCTGACAATTCATGTCTGCGGTTCATAATAAGCTGACGCACTTCATTCTTATCCATCTAGTTACCTTTCTCTGCCTGTTCCTCTGACAATCTTTTCATCTTCTCATCATGTCTTGCCTTGACATCTATTAAAGAACCATCAGGATTCTTAATCTTAATAGATTCTAACTGTCCTCTTAAGTTTTCTCTGAAAGCTTTAACATATTCAGCTCTTAACTGCTTCTGTTCAGCAAGTTCTGCATCTGTAAGTCCCTCTGCTTTAGATTTATGATAAAGCTCGTTAATTCTTTCTAATGTTTTCTCTGTAACCATACAAACCTCTGTCACTAATTAGTAAATATAATCAAATCATCTCCGCTTTCTACACAACTATTATACACAGCCTTTGTAGAAAACATAGGATGATGAAGTTCCGATATTCTGTATGCTTCAATATATTCAGAAGCTTTCTTAATAAAGAAAAATCTATGTCTCATACGGGTTATAACAACAATATCATTCTTCATATATCTGAATTTCATATCGGAATGAAGCCTGTATTCTGGCTTCTGTGTATTAAGATTAACAAAGCATGTGCTCTTGTCCTCATTCTTAAGTATATAAGGCGTGTCATTAATAATATATGTAAAACTCAAATCCATTGCATGCTCGACATTGTTATTAAATCTTACCTGCTTAACCTTTGTTATAGCATCATATATCACAATCTCTTCTGACTGGCTCTGGAAATTATATTTGGAATAAATAATCTTCCCCGCACTAGCTTTAATATATGGAAATGTAGTATCTTTATCAGATGCATCCAGTTCTTCCATAGTAATCATCTGTCCGTTAAAAGATATCTCCGATACAAACTGCTTGGCATTAAAAAGTGCTATCTTCTCATCATTATGTGAATCATCTGATATAAGCCTGTCAGCTCCGAATTTAATCACACAATTATTACCCCCTGTAGGAAGAACCTTGTATATCCCCAAGTCCTTTACAAATGTATCACTCAGATTATTGTCTGATTCAGAATTAATATCATGTAAAAATATATCTATAAGTTTTCCATTCGTGTCAAGCTTCTCAACAAAAAAGTAGTTAGAATCCATTACAAATATATAATATCTTAACTTCCGTGAAATATCAGTGTTATCTATCTCCATACTGAATACAGCTTCATTCTCATTAGTATCAAACATAAATCTGTATACAGTAAGAAGTGTACGGCTTTCAGTCACTGATTCCAGTGATGTGAAGAACATATAATTTCTTTCAAGGCATGCATACCTCACCTTGCAGAAATGATACTTCTTAACCTGTGATGCCACTTCATACTTCTCATTAGTTGCTGCATTAAGAATAAAATATTTTTTCCCATGAAGCCCCTGATACTGATAATTATCATCTGTTATCTGCATTAAAAGCCTGTCATTAATTGGAAAAAATATTCCCTCCTCTGAATTCTTCATCAGCTTAATATCCATGTATGACCTCCCATAGTTGTGCAAGTAATATCCAGTCTTTCTAGTCTATAAGTGACATCAGATCAAAATCAGATGCCCTGTGATTCAAGAACAGAGTTCCAACATTCTCTCCAGCCATAACCCTGATAATATTATCAACATCATTACCGTTAGTAATAATCATATCTGCCCCCGACAGTGTTGCAATCTTGCCTGCGATTAGCTTGGTTGTCATACCGCCAGTCCCCATATTACTGCCGGATGATCCTTTGCCCATTCCCATAAGCTTATCATCAATCTCATATACAGTCTCAACGAACTTTGCATTAGGATTAGTATTCGGATCATCTGTATACAGACCGTCAATATCAGATAACAGAATAAGAAGATCTGCCCCGATAATTGAAGCAACAATTGCTGAAAGTCTGTCATTATCTCCAAAAGCCTGAAGCTGTTCAATCTCATAAGTTGATACTGTATCATTCTCATTAACAATTGGAACTGCGCCGAGCTTTAATATTTCGTTAAATGTATTCTGTGCATTAGTTCTGTTCACATCATTAACAATAGTGTTCTTAGTAAGAAGAACCTGGGATGCAACAGCACCATATTCTGCAAATATCTTCTGGTAAACCATCATTAACTTAGCCTGTCCTATCGAAGCGCAAGCCTGTTTTACAGGAAGCTCTGTAGGTCTGTCATTAAGTCCTATAACAGCTCTTCCTACTGCTATTGCCCCGGAAGAAACAAGTACCACATCCTTGCCTGAATTCTTAATATCAATAAGAATTCTCACAAGCTTCTCGATTTTCAGAAGATCTAATCTTCCTGTCTGCTCATGCATAAGCGAAGATGATCCTATCTTTATGACAATTCTTTTCTTGTCTTTTATAAATTCTCTATAATTCCCCATATTCTATATCTCCAGTAAAAAATTCAAATATTGATTTATTTTACTATATTTTTATTAAAAAGTCCATATTATGCCATGTCAGCAGTCTCACACAGTCATATACTCTGCAACCTTAACGCCGTCAACCGCTGCAGATGTTATGCCTCCAGCATACCCTGCACCTTCACCGCACGGATACAAGCCACACACCGATGTGCTCACAAGTTCATCATTTCTTACTATTCTTACAGGACTTGAGGTTCTGCTCTCAACACCCGAAAGTACGGCATCTTTCCTGTCAAAGTCATGTATAAATCTCGAAAAACCATGCACACCTTCAACAACCGAATCTGCCACATAAGAAGGTAATACATTTCTAAGATTAGCAAATGTATATTCACCCTTTATACAAGGCTCAACCTCTCCCAATTCCGTTGTTGTTATATTTTTTTCAAAATCGCCAAATAACTGTACCGGAACTTTTCCATTTCCTTCAGCATAAGCATTTGCTTCTAACTGTCTCTGAAATTTTATTCCGTCAAGTACTCCATGTCCGAAATCATCTGGTCCGACTGTAACAATTATTGCTGAATTAGCATTGCGGGAATCACGGCCTGAATAACTCATTCCATTAACACATGTCCTGCCGTTCTCTGATGAAGCATTAACAACATAACCTCCTGGACACATGCAGAAAGAATACACACCTCGTTCTTTATCTGTATTCTTTGTCTTGTAAGTAACTTTATAATCAGCAGCCGGAAGCTCATATGCAGCATCAGCATAAGCATTATAATTAATCATTTCCTGAGGATGTTCTATTCTTACTCCAACAGCAAAAGGCTTCGGCTCCATATCTATATTCTCACTGTGAAGATATTCAAATGTATCTCTTGAGCTGTGACCTATTGCAAGGCACACTTTACTGCATTTTCTTGCATACTCGCCATCTTTGTCAGCTATGACAACGCCACACACTTTTCCGTCTTTAATCTCAATCTTTTTAAGACAGCTTCCAAAATTAACTTCACCGCCAAGCGCGGTAATATGCTGTCTTATATTCTTAATTACAACCGCAAGCACGTCTGTTCCTATATGCGGCTTATTGGCGTACAGAATCTCTTCTGATGCACCGAATTCAACAAAATTCTGCAGAACATATCTTATTCTTCCAAATGTATCTGAAATCTGTGTGTTAAGCTTTCCATCAGAAAATGTGCCTGCTCCGCCTTCACCAAACTGCACATTACATTCTGTATCAAGCTCACCCGTCTCCCAGAACTGTGCAACCTTCTTAGTTCTTGTATCAACATCCTGTCCACGCTCATATACAACAGGTCTAAGCCCCGCTTTGGCAAGCTCAAGAGCACAGAATATTCCTGCCGGTCCAAATCCGATAACTACAGGTCTTTCATCTTCATTAACATTTTCTGTCGCATTAACAGGAAACTTATAGATAATCCTTTTATACATAACAGCATTCTTGCAGCCTGATTTCTTAAGTACATTTTCAAGCTTTTCTTCTTTACCAGAACGCACCACCTTATACACTTCAACACTGTATATATACATAACCTGAGGCTTGTGTCTGCAGTCAAGCGATCTTTTTGCTATCTCATAATCAATCTGTGCATCTTTTCCAAGTCTTAATTCTTTTTTTATAATTCCCTCTAAAAATGCTGTATTTTTATCAGGAGATATCTTTATATTACTAATCTTAATACATTTCTTTTCCATTATTCTCATTCCTGTCTGTTACAATAATCAAACGCCGACTTAGCAGCAACTGCCCCGCTGCTCCATGCCCACTGAAGGTTATAACCTCCACATCTGCCATCTATATCTACAAGCTCCCCGGCGAAGAATATTCCATGATTATCAACTGATTCAAGATTATAATTCAGCTCTGATACATCAACACCGCCCTGGCAGACCTGTGCATAATCATTTCCCTTATATCCTGTTATATGGTAGCGGAGGGATTTCATATATCTGGCAAGTTTCTGGCATATGTCGTCATCTATATCAGAAGCCGAGGAATTGCCCTCAATTCCAATATCCTTACATATCATCATTACAAGCTTTTTATTAAACAACCCTGACAGGCTTTCGCTTACTGACTGATGCTTTCTTGTATTAACAGCACATTTTAGCATTGATAAAAGGTCATCTTCTTTAATATCTGCTGCCACATCAACAAGTGCTTCAACCCTCTGACCTTCTTCCATCGCCCTGACAGCAAAACGGCTCACCTGAAAAACAGGGATTCCTGATATTCCATAATCAGTAAACTGAATCTCGCCAGTATCCTCAGCAACCACTCTGCCTGCTGCCATAATCTTAACATTACCATATGCTCTTACACCCGTTGCAAGCTTCATATTCTTCTTGTCCGATTCAAGTGCCGTAAGAGCCGGAAGAGGCTTAACAACCTTAATTCCAAGCTTCTTAACAAGCTTATAACCGCTTCCATCAGAACCAGAAGACGGTGAAGCTGCCGAACCACATGCAAGTATCACTGTCTTAGTCTTAATTGTATTAGTCTTCGCTCCTTCAAGCTGTAACACATATTCGCTGCCTGCCCTGTCAATTTTTTTAACAGATGTCTCAAAAAAAACCGGAATATCAAGTGCCTGTATCTTTCCTGTAAACGCCAGCGCCACAGAAGCCGCCATCTCTGACCTCGGATACAGATAGCCATTACGCTCCTTCTTATATACACTTAAGTCCTCAAAAAAATGTATTGTATCATCAACATTAAACCTGTTAATAATCTCCATCGCAAAATCTGCGTTATTGTTCTGATACATTTCCTTAGTCATTAATGTATTAGAAAAATTACATTTGCCATTGCCAGTCTTTAATATCTTAGTTCCAAGCTTTGCTGTGTGTTCTATAATCACAGTCTGCATATTATTCTCTTTACATTGTATGGCAGCCATCATTCCGGCTGCACCTCCGCCTATAACCACACAATCAAAACTCATAAAATCTAGTCCTCATATTCAAAATAATCAAAATCTGCCGGTATCCTGCTTCCGCAGCCACCATTATTGGCATATATTCCAACAAGCGTTCCTGTATGACGCTTTCTGTCATCAGGCACACCCTCATCACACAGATATATACAATTTTCAAGCACTCCTGCTGGTTCCCAATGTTCACCATCATAGCTGTAGTAAAAGCTTCTTGTCAGTTTATCAACTACGACCTTTAAGTATATGCTCTGCTCCTTTATATTGTCCACCTGTGAGATAAGCTCTTCGCCATGGTTTCTGTTAATTACAAGCTGTAACTTTCTTCCATTCTCATAACACAATGACAATCTTACATAAGTCGCAGTACTGTAATAGCATGTAAGCCCTGCCTGTTCTCCGTTCTTTTCAGGATAGAAGTCAACCTTTGTATGAGCTGTATACGATAATTCCTGTTCTCTTCTTACAAGAGTATTCTTAGCCCTTATCTCATTAAGAGTTCCGTCCATTGTCCAGAGCCTTAAGTATCCTTTTCTTTCTGTGAGAGAATAATTACCCTTAACAGGATTTCTTACAAACTCCCAGTTAAGATTAAGTGTATCATCATCAAAATCATCTCTTGTCCATTTTTCAAATGTGCATTCAGGTAATTCAGGTGCTTTCTGTGTAAGGCTTGGTCCTTTTCTGTCATTAATCACGAACCAGCCGTCTGAAAGCCATGTAACAGGGTCAAGTGCTGTCTCTCTTCCTATTGTTGTATAGTTGCCCTGATTAGGTCTTCCACACAGATAATAGCACCACCAGCTTCCGTCCTGTGTCTCAATTATATTGCCATGTCCTGTTCTCTGAATCGGTGCATCTGGATTAAACTGTCTCAATACAGGATTGTATGGTGATTCCTCATATGGTCCATACAGATTCTTTGAACGGGCAACATTGATTCCATGTCCATAGCCTGTACCGCCTTCCGCAAGCATTGCATAATAATACTCACCCTTCTTAAAAATGTGTGGTCCTTCCGGACATCTCTCTCCAGTTCCTGGCCATACACACACACTTTCACCTGTAACCTTAGTGCAGTCATCACTGAGTGGTAAAAGATTGATTCCAGGACTTATAAGAAGATACTTCTTACCGTCATCATCAACAAATAAAGCTGGGTCAATATTATCAACCTCAAGCCAAGCTGGCTTTGAATATGGTCCTTGTGGCTTATCCGATGTTACAACAAGCTGGCGTCTTAATACATTATTATCTCTTTTGCCATCTCCATTAAGCCTTAAAGTTGCCATTATAATGAATTTACCATCAACATAATTAATATCCGGTGCCCATATGCCATGTGAGTCTTTAATATCTCTTAAATCAAGTTCTTCTGAATCTGTAATTGCATGTCCAATTACATGCCAGTGAATCATATCCTTGGAATGGCTGATTGCAATTGCAGGGAAATACTGAAATGTTGAATTAGCCATATAATAGTCATCTCCAACTCTTACTACCGAAGGATCCGGAAAGAATCCTCTCTGTACCGGATTGTTATACATATCACTCATATCGTAAATTCCTTTTCTTTTATATATTTTCTGAATTTTGCAGGTGTCATGTTGTATTTCTCAGTAAATATCCTGTAGAAATATCCTTTATTTCTATATCCGACTTCCTTTATAATCTCATCAACATCCATTGAATCTTCTTTTAAAAGAATGGCCGATTTGTTCAATCTGCAATCCTGCAGATATTCCGTGAAAGTCATACCTGTCTGTGCCTTTAAAAACCTGTTGAAATAATCCTCCTGATAACCGAATCTTTCAACAAGCATATCTATTGTAACATCTTTCATATTATCTTCAATAAAATCTGTAATTTCCTGATGCAAAAGCCAGTTAATTTTCTTTCTTATGTATCTTGACTGTGCATACTCATATACTGTTCCTAGCCGCCACAGAATCCTAAGCATAAGTCCCTGACATATATATGCAGACGCCATATCCGCCACACCACACTCATTAATAAGAGCCGTCAGCATATCTTTTAATTCATTATCATAATGATTTCTGAATGTAAAGTGTATGTATCCGCTGTTCTTTAATGCTTTCCCCAACTCTTTAATATAATCGGATGCCTGTTCATCTGCCATTGAATTCGTTATAAGTGCTTTAACAATCACATCCGATACTTCAAGTCTTATTACAAATGCAGCTTCATCCTCAAAGCTTTCCCAATGTACACAATCCGAATTAATAAGGCATACATCACCTTTCTTCATATGTACATCATCTCCACTTATATGCTGTGTAAGACTTCCATCAGATACATACAGCAATTCTGCATAAGCATGATTATGCCGGTCAGTTTTAGTGCCTGACACATATCTGTTCAGATGAAATAAAGATTTAAGTACATTATCACCAGTCATTTTATCCAAATTCCGCACCTCCTGACATCATAGAAACATTTTAACATAAAAAGTCGTCTCAAGAAACTTATATTTTAAAAAGTCGCTATAGGTAACTTTTGTATATAATCATTCACCTTTGTTAAAACATTTGTAATATAAACCCTTAAATGCTATAATAATTATGTTAGTTACACCTAACTTGCATAGAAAGGAGCTTTTATGTCTGAATTCATAATATTAGCAATTCCTTTTGTTGGAACATCTCTTGGCTCTGCCATGGTGTTCTTCTTAAAAAAACGGATTGCCCCAAAGTTTGAAAAAATGCTTTTAGGATTCGCGGCAGGAGTTATGATTGCCGCATCAGTATGGTCTTTGCTGATACCATCTATAGATATGTCTAAGGGAGGCAGTGCTCCGGAATGGCTGGCTGCACTGGTTGGTTTTCTTGCAGGAATATTCTTTCTTCTGCTTCTTGATACTGTCATTCCACATATGCATATTGAAAGTAAGAATCAGGAAGGCATTAAGACAAATTCCATATCCAAAACTACCATGATGCTCTTCGCCGTAACATTACATAATATTCCTGAGGGCATGTCTGTCGGTGTTGCATTCGCCGGCGCAATGATGAAGGATTCAGGAATAACTGCTACTGCTGCAATGGCTCTTGCAATTGGTATTGCAATACAGAATTTCCCAGAAGGGGCTATTATATCAATGCCATTATGTGGTGAAGGCATGAGTAAGAAGAAAGCATTCATATGCGGAGTGCTTTCTGGTGTTGTTGAACCTGTCGGCGGATTCATAACAATTCTTATTGCTGGTATTATCACGCCTGTTCTTCCTTATCTGCTTTCTTTCGCAGCAGGAGCAATGATGTATGTTGTAATAGAGGAACTTATTCCTGAATCACAGAACGGCGAACACAGCAATATAGGAACTATAGGTGCCGCTGTAGGATTTGCACTTATGATGGTTCTTGATATAGCATTGGGATAGTGATTACTCAATCACTATCCCACAATCCTCGCCTATATTTCTTAATATAAATGCCATATCAGACTCTGGTACTGATACACAGCCTGCCGTTGGTCTTCCATTAGAGCAATGTAAGAAAAAACAGCTTCCTTTTCCCGGAACACCTTCTATGTTATATCCAATAAACAGACAGTACCCATAAGCTGTCGGATAATCAATTATTTTTTCAGACTTGCTCTTGTCCCAGTCTGTATCAGAATCAGCTCTTGCATACTGATTATATAAAGGAGAAGACGAATCTCCTACCCAGTAATCATATTCATCTACCTGAAGATAAGGAACTTTCGTTCCCGGATCCGGATTAATTCCAAATGCAAAATACAACGGAAATGTTCCCTGTGGTGTAGCTGATGTAAACTCACTCGCCTCACCAACTCCATTAGAACCTACAAATCCATCTGTCCTTAAAATCTCAGTCCATACGCCATCCTGCAGTTCATGCATAGTTACAGTTGCATTTGTTCCATTCGACTGGACAATTACAAGCTGGGAATACTGTGATGCTGCTGCATAACCCGCTGCAAAGCTGTTATTATCTGGCTCTGCTGCCTGTGGTGCTGTCTCATATACAGTCTGTGAAGAATCCGTAACCTCCGTTGCCACAACTGTCTTGCTTTCTTCTTCTGTTGTTTCTTCCTGCTGTATTTCAGAATCCATTGTCATTCCAGTAGTTGTCTCCTGTGTGCTTAACTGTGTTGTTTCCTGTTGTACCTCTGAGACAGTAGTTTCTTTATCTTTCATGTCTGTTACATTTTTCTTATTGCCGCATCCATTTGCAGCCAGAGCTGTTATAAGCAACAAAGTTAATATTATAGTCTTCTTCACTTTTATCTCCTGATGTATTATTTCCCTGCAAAAAGGGATACCAGCCATAAGTTTAACTGGTATCCCTTCATGTTTCAACACATTTCAGCTAATATTTCAACTAATATTTCATATAATCTTTAATTACATCATGGTCTTTTAGCACTTTTTCAATAACAGTTCCTTTTATCTTCTTTAAGACAACCTTCTTGATAACATTAAACGGTCCTAAATCAATCTCTAATGGAGATTTGCCATCCATAAGCTTAACAGATGAATCAAGCAGGTCTCTTACATCATATACACTGCCCCAGACCTCAGGAACACCTCTGTCTACGCCAAGCAGTCCATATACAGCCTCCATTGCAGTTCTGACTGAATACTCTGTCGTAAATATTGTGTCCCTCGGAGTCTCAGCAAACTGTCCAAGAAATGCAAAATTAACGCAGCCATCAGGAATAACATCAGGTCTGTCACCTTTTCTTCTTGGCATGAAAAATGCAGTAATAAATGGCATCATTGTTGGTGTAGTGTTACAGTGGTTCTTAGCAAGCTCATCAATCTCTTCAACAGGAACGCCAAGATGATACAGCCATTCTGCTGTAATCTCTTCACCTGTACACTCTTTCATAGGCTTCTTGATATAATCACCATCAACATCAGTAAACAGGCTGTATACCCATACACACACCTCATCCTTCTTCTGTTCCTTAAACTGTCCCTGTCTGTTAATTGTCCAGCTTAAAAGCCAGCTTGAATCCTTACAGCTGACAATTCCGCCTGTAACAACATTTCCAGTTCTTGGGTCTCTCTTACATATCTTCTTAATGTAAGAAATAATCTTCTCATCGCTTGTTGTAACAGTTGCAGACTCCCAGTTAGACTTTGATATATCACCACAGAACTTCTCTGGGTGTCCAAATGAACTATCCTGTGCTGCAATATTCTTCCACAGACTCCAGCAGCCACTTGTTCTTACCTCTGCATTACCTACAGGTGCATGTGTATGGTCACCGTATATAGTACCTTCTGTACAGCTTCCATTAGTAACGAACACCAAATCATTCTCAGTAAGATCAATTGACTTAGTCTCACCTTTTACAGTACATTCAATAGTCTTTGCAATCTTCTTTCCATTCCTGAAATCAAAGATTACATTATCAACTCTTGTGTTAAACCTGAACTCAACACCTGCATCTTCAAGGTATTTCTGCATAGGCAAGATAAGTGATTCATACTGGTTATACTTGGTAAACTTCAATGCTGAGAAATCAGGAAGTCCGCCTATATGATGGATAAATCTTTGAATATAAAGTTTCATCTCAAGCGCACTGTGCCAGTTTTCAAATGCGAACATCGTACGCCAGTACAGCCAGAAATCTGAATCAAAAACTTCCTCATCAAAGAAATCTTCAATTGTCTTATCATACAAATCCTCATCTTTAGTGAAGAACAGTTTCATTATTTCCATACAGCCCTTCTGGCTTAAATTAAATTTGCCATCTGTATGTGCATCTTCACCTCTGTTTACAGTTGCCCTGCAAAGAGAATAATTAGGATCATGCTTGTTAAGCCAGTAATATTCATCAAGTACAGAAACTCCCGGAGTCTCAATAGACGGAATACTTCTGAACAAATCCCACAGACATTCGAAATGATTCTCCATCTCTCGTCCGCCACGCATTACATAACCTCTTGTAGGATCATTAATTCCATCACATGCACCGCCTGCAATATCCATAGCCTCAAGTATATGAATATTCTCACCCTTCATCTGTCCATCTCTTACAAGAAAGCACGCTGCAGCTAATGCACCAAGACCACTTCCTACAATATAAGCTGATTTATCATCAACTCCTTCTGGTTTTTCCGGTCTTGCAAATGCTTCATAGTTACCATTAGAGTAATATATCCCCTTACAATTCTTAGTATATTTCCCTCTTTCAGTATTTCGGAACTCCTCATGTGCTCTTTCCTGAATGTCTTTAGTTACCTTCCTCTGTTCATCCCTTTTGTTCTTTTTTGATACAACTGCCGCACCTGCCCCCAGTGCAAGAATAGAAGCTGCTCCTAGTTTTAACGCCTTTTTGCTCATAATCTTTTCCACCTTTCTGTGCTTTCTTATTTATTTTTGCCGTTTTTTATTATATTTAGCATACATTTTTTCTCTAAATAAAAAAACAGGCAAAGCATGTACTTTGTCCCAAAATCGAACACTTTACATGTTTTGTCTGTTTTTAATAACTAATTATTAGCTTCACATAGATTAATCATTGTATCAATCGTTGCATCAAATGATTCAGAAAAACGCTTAATAAGATCTTTATCATATGGCGGCATTCCATCACCTATCCATCTTGACACAATTCCAACAATAGAATAGCTGTAAAAGCATGTTATATACTCTCTGTCATCTTCTGTAAGCTTATGGTCTTTAGAATATTTCTTAACAAAAAGTCCAACAAGATATTCTGTTGTATTATGCAGATATTTCTCAATAATATCTCTGTTTCTGGAATTATACACATGAATAACTGCTGCACGATACTCAATAATAACAGAAGCCGCCTTACTATATGTCTCATAAAAAGTTGCATCTTCCGTAATATCAATATTCTTTTCTGTCTCTTCTATAAGAACACTGTCAAGCACATCATATATATCACTGAAATAATAATAAAATGTATTCCTGTTAATTCCACATTCCTCACATATATCTGTAACCGTTACCCTGTCAATATTCTTACGCTTTAGCATATTAAGAAAACAGTCCATTATCGCTTTTTTCGTAAATTTAGCCATACATTTCTCCTGAAATTATTCTCCGGCAATAAAAAGAACTCCTAATGTTCCCGGACCACAATGAGAAGATATAACGCCGCCTGCCCTTGTTTCATATATTTCATCAAACACATCAAGTTGTTTAAGATAATTCTTTACTTCATCAACTATATCTTTATCACAGCCAGAGTGTGTAATGAATACACGGTCTTTCTTAGCCTTCTTAAGGTCTTCTTCCATATCCTTAACATAATCCAGTACAACATTCTTCATGCGTCCTCTGTACTTCTTTCCAGGGCTCATCTTTCCATTATTAACTTCAATTCTTGGATGAAGTTTAAGTACACCGCCAGCCATGGCAGCCAGTCCGCTGCATCTTCCTCCTCTGTGAAGGTAAGTAAGCGTATCGACAACAAAGCTTGCCCTGACTCTCGGTCTTAATTCTAATATATTCTTCTCAATGTCAGCTGCAGACATGCCTTTTCCTGCCATAACAGCAGCCTCGACAACAAGATGTCCTATTCCTGTAGACAGATTCTCAGAGTCAATTACATGAATCCTGTCCTCTGCCTCAAGCTCTCTTGCCGCAAGTCTGAACACATTAGCTGTAGTTGACATATCCTCTGATATTGCAAATGCGACAATATCCCTATCCTCTTCTAGAACACATTTAAACATCTCTATTGTATCATCAATAGACACCGCCGATGTCTTAGGTGTTGTCTTATTCTCATCTGCCCATTCATATATCTTATCTGGCGTAATATCAATTCCATCCCTGTATTCATCATTGCCTAGCAGAATGTGAAGCGGAATAACCGATATATCAAGCTTGTCTATAAGTTCCTTAGTCAAATCACTTGTACTGTCCGAAATAATCTTAACCATGTAAATGTATATCCTTTCTAGCTGCTATATGTCTGCAGAAAATCATACAGCTGTGCTTCTCCTTCAAAATATATCCCTTTAGTCAGTCTTTCTCTTATATCATCCGGAAGTGAATCCATATTAATATCTGCATAATCATAGAACACTTCGCGTCCTTCGTTCACAATATTTCTGTATATTCTTAAAGTATCTCTTTCGTACTTAAGCACATACTGGTACTCTTCACTTTCAGTTACTTTAGTCACCTGCGAGCTTACCTCTTCTTTAAAATGCTGATTAGAAGGCTTCTTATTATCTGTTACCACAAGTATAAATATTGCAAGTACTACAGCTATTACAGCCATAGTCATAATCACAACATAAAGCCAGAATGATTTCTTATTCATCAATACTCCCTCCTGTAAGTTGTCCTTACTGGGAAGTATTAACATTTATAAGCAATATTATACTATAACGAAAAGCTGTCTGGCAGAATTTCACTCATTGTATAAGTCTTAAGCCCGCCGCCTTCCTCAACAATAATTCTTGTATCAGGATTGAAAAATTCAGACATCACCTGTCTGCATATTCCACACGGATAAGCAGGCTGGTCTCCTGAACATACAATAGCAATCGCCTTAAAATCCTTTACACCCTCACTGACCGCCTTAAATATTGCAGTTCTTTCTGCACAGTTAGTAGCCCCGAAAGAAGAATTCTCAATATTACAGCCTGTAAATACCTGTCCATCAGTACTTAAAAGTGCCGCACCAACTGCAAAATGTGAATACGGTGAATATGAGTTCTCAAGTGCCTCTTTAGCTTTAGCAACAAGTTCATTATCTGTCATATATGTCACCTCTTAACGGGTAATTCCAAGTCTTTCAAGTACTTCATTCTGCTTTGCTTCCATAACTGCACTTTCTTCTGGTGTCATGTGGTCATAACCGAAAAGGTGCATCATGCTGTGTGCTGTAAGGAATGCAAGTTCTCTCTTTTCAGAATGTCCATACTTGTCCGCCTGTTCCTTAATCTTCTGAACGCACAGAACAATATCTCCAAGAAGAAGCTCTCCTGTATCAGGATTGAAATAATCCTCAGCATTGTTTTCTAACTCGTCCTCAATTGCATCAAAATCCGAAGGGGTAACATAATTAACTCCCGGAAATGAAAGTACATCTGTCGGAGAATCAATATTTCTATATTCCTTATTAATCTCGTGGATAGATTCACTGTCAACAATTGTTACATTAACCTCTGCTTCATAAGGACATTTTTCATAATCAACCACCTCATTGACAACATCAGTAATTATCTTCTCATAATCTAAGTCAAGCTTTTCCTCGGCTTCGTACTCTATATTAATAGTCATATCAATCCTTTCTCCTTCCTGTATGACCGCCCTTTCTTGCTTCTCTTCTCTTGGCAGCCTTAGCCTTATTCTCCTCGTAATCCTCGTATGCCTTGACAATCTTCTGTACAAGAGGATGCCTTACAACATCTTTATTCGTAAGCTTTATAAATGCTATCTCTTCAACCTTGGATAAAACCTTAGTCGCAACTTCAAGACCTGACACGGTATCCCTTGGCAGATCCTTCTGTGTCATATCACCTGTAACAACAACCTTTGAGCCGAATCCTATCCGTGTAAGAAACATCTTCATCTGTGCAGGTGTTGTATTCTGTGCCTCATCAAGAATAATAAATGCATTGTCAAGTGTACGGCCTCTCATATATGCAAGCGGTGCAACCTCGATAAGACCTTTTTCCATATTAGCATTAAAGCTCTCTGCACCCATAATCTGGAAAAGTGCATCATACAGAGGCCTAAGATACGGATCAACCTTACTCTGCAAATCTCCCGGCAGGAATCCAAGCTTTTCACCAGCCTCAATCGCAGGTCTTGTAAGAATAATCTTGTTGACCTCATTATTCTTAAATGCATTAATAGCCATCGCCATAGCAAGGTATGTCTTACCTGTTCCTGCAGGTCCTACTCCGAACACAATCATCTTATCCCTTATAGCATCAACATACTCCTTCTGTCCGAATGTCTTAGGTTTGATAGGCCTTCCTGCAATCGTCCTGCACACTGTATCAGAATCAATCTCAATCAGCGAATCAGCCTTTTCTTCAAATGACTGTGCAATGGAATAATCAACATTCTGTCTTGTAATCTGGTTGCCTCTCTTAGACAGCTCATACAGATAATTAAGTACTCCTGATGCTCTCTGCACTGCTGCCTCTGCACCTATAACCTTCACAGAGCTGTCTCTTACAATAATCGTAACCTTAAGTATTTTCTCTATAACCTTCGCATATTCATCAAACTGTCCAAATATATTGGAGCAGTGTTCTACCGGTATATTAATAAGACTCTCTACCTCACTCATCAGATGTCTCCACCTTTCTAACATCAAAATCCGCAGGAACAGTTGCATCAATATCACCATGTGCAATATACTTATCCCCGCTTCTTTCTATATTAACATGATAATCATTTATTTGCACTTCATTTTCTTTCAAATGTTTTATAAATCTCTCAGCTTTTTCATTAAGAATAGCCGCTGCTTCCTCCTCACTATACTCAGTCTCATTTTCCTTATACTCATTAAGAGTAATCTTCTGTACAGATACAGGAAGTGCAATAAGATTAGCAATCTTTATATTCTCATCATTTACAACCTTGTCATACTCTTTTAAATGTCGTGGAAAGCCGAGAGAAATTTCATATTTATCTATGCTTATGGCATATGTCGTCATCTTTCGTCCAGTATATATTTTATCGGCATATACCGCATTTATCTCTTTATCCCATGACAACTGCGTTCTTATCAGAATATCTGCCTGAGCCTGAGTCTGGAATTGCTGTATGTTCTCCTCGTAATCATCTGGAACATACAATGTATTTTCAACAAGTATATCACCCTCTGATACTTCGTCACCAACAGTAACCTTAGGCGTTCCGCTTCTTGTTATAATGTATTCAATAACACCGGAATACCCTGATATTATATTGCCATCATTAGTGGTGCTGTGTAACTCATCAGCTTTAGATTCATCAATGCTGACTTTCAGAATATTCCCCTCAATCCGTACATTAACCCATGTAACCTGCGACAATTCATCTTTAATTGCCTTCTCGATACTTTCAGTATCTATGCTCTTAACTTTGTCGCCTGTACTGATGCCATGCTCATTAAGGAATCTCAACATTGCATAATCTGTATATATATAATTTCCGTCAAATTCAATACTCCACACGAATCTGCTGGCAATAAACATCAATACAAATGCAGTGACAAAACCAGCAATTATCGAATAATTTCTTCTGTATCTTGCAAAAAGAAACTCTATATCATGTTTCTTTAAAACTTTAATATGAACATGACATTTTCTTCGCAATTCCTTAGTCTTGAAATAATCCTGTCTTGTTATTCTCGCTCTTATCGTCTCTTTCACACACTGGCAGTTATAAAATGTAATCCCGCGCCTGCAGCACAGATTAACGAACCTTTCCCGCTCCCATCCGGATATTTCAATAACAATATAATTATGTATCCTTTTCATCAGCCTCTCCTTTTAGAGAAACTTTGCCAATGCGTCCCCTAAGAAGGATTTCGTCCTGATTCATATGGTATATCACAAGATTGCTCCCGCTCACTCTTATATTACCTATCTTCGTAGAAACCTTAAGATATTCGCTTGAATACTCAAGTATACCTCTGTAATTCTCTATAAAAACCTCGCAGTCACCCAGCATTGATATAACAGGAAGTCCTGCAACAACATCTCTGCTAAGATCACACATCTGTCCGAGCCTTATACCGCTGCTGATAAAATCGACCATATAAGCAGACTTCCAAAATCTTTTTATATTGTATGCGGTATGTGAAAAATATATGCCTATGATTGGATGTTGAAGTGGTGTGTGGCACGGTGGAAGTCCTAAATCAAGAATTAACACCACTCTAACATCCAAACTGCTATACTTCTCCCTCTTTCTCTCATCTCCCCAAAAGCACACATTCATACATCAAAAAAGAGCGGTACTTAAGCACCGCTCTCTCATGTCAAAAATATTAATTATTAGTTGAACTTACGTTTTCTAGCTGCTTCTGACTTCTTCTTACGTCTTACGCTTGGCTTCTCGTAATGTTCTCTCTTACGAATTTCCTGCTGAATGCCTGCCTTAGCACAGTTTCTCTTGAATCTGCGTAATGCGCTATCTAAAGACTCGTTTTCTTTAACGATGACATTTGACATACTACTTCCTGACCACCCTTCTGTTGCAAATTGTGCGCCAAACTACATAAATAGGGTATTTACTAATCGCACAAAAAACATTATATCACATTTTTGCAAATCGTCAAGCCCCAATTATCCAATCTGTGCAAGAATTGTATCTGGTACTTTAGCAATAAGCTCATCAATACCGGCAGGGTTCTTACCACCAGCCTGAGCCATATTAGGACGGCCACCACCGCCACCGCCAACAATAGGAGCAAGAGCCTTGATAAGGTTACCAGCATGAGCACCCTTGGCAATAACATCGTCTGTTGCCATCGCAATAACGCTTACCTTATCAGCACCCTGTGCGCTGACGATAACAACAACTCCTGAACCAATCTCACCCTTTAACTTATCGCCAAGGTTTCTTAATTCATTCATATCAACGCCGTCAACCTTAGTTGCGATATACTTAACACCGTTAATTTCCTTGATATCTCCTGCTATATCTCCAAGTGCATTATTAGCAAGCTCGGCCTTAAGCTTCTCATTCTCGCTCATAAGTGACTTAATCTCATCATTCATAGCTGCAATCTTCTTAACAAGCTGTACCGGCTCTGCCTTGGCTGCCTTAGCTGCCTCTTCAATAGTCTTCTCAAGTTCAGCGTAGTACTTCATAACACCCTTATCTGTAAGAGCCTCAATTCTTCTTACACCTGCAGCAACACCTGCCTCAGATACAATCTTGAAAAGTCTGATATTAGCTGTATTAGCGACATGAGTACCACCACAGAATTCCTTAGAGAAATCTCCCATAGCAACTACTCTTACCTTCTCGCCGTACTTTTCACCGAAAAGTGCCATAGCTCCTGTCTTCTTAGCTTCCTCAATTGTCATTACATCAGTAACAACAGGAATAGCCTCTGCAATCTTTTCATTAACAATATCTTCAACCTTAGCAATCTCTTCCTTAGTCATGCTCTGGAAATGTGTAAAGTCAAATCTTAATCTGTCAGGATCAACGTATGAACCCTTCTGCTCAACATGATCACCAAGAACAGTTCTTAAAGCTTTCTGAAGAAGGTGTGTTGCACTGTGGTTCTTGCATGTATCTGCTCTGTAAGCAGGGGAAACTTCCATTGTTGCAGTATCTCCAACCTTCATCATGCCCTTAATCATAGTTCCGACATGACCAATCTTGCCACCCTTTAACTTGATAGTAGTCTCAACAGCGAATTCTCCTTCAGATGTCTTAATAACACCCTTATCGCCTTCCTGACCACCCATAGTAGCATAGAATACAGTCTCATCTACAATAACAGTTCCCTTGTCGCCTTCAGATAAAGCATCAACAACTTCTTCCTCTGTTGTAAGAACTGTAATCTTAGATTCATTAGTAAGCTTGTCATATCCGACAAACGCGCTTGTTATAGCAGGGTCAATCTCATCATATACAGTTGCGTCTGCACCCATATAGTTAGTTACCTTACGGGCATTTCTTGCCTTAACTCTCTGCTCTTCCATAGCTGCATTAAATCCAGCTTCATCAATTGTAATATTCTTCTCTTCAAGGATTTCCTTAGTAAGATCAATAGGGAATCCGTAAGTATCATAGAGCTTAAATGCGTCTGCTCCTGATAATACATTTTCACCCTTAGAAGCAAGTTCAGCTTCCATATCATTAAGGATGCTTAATCCCTGATCGATAGTCTTATTAAACTTATCTTCTTCTTCAGAGATAACCTTAGTAATAAATGTTCTCTTTTCCTCTAATTCAGGATAACCGTCCTTAGAGCCTTCAATTACAGTTTCACAAAGCTTAGATAAGAACTTTCCTTCAATACCTAGAAGTCTTCCATGTCTTGCAGCTCTTCTTAAAAGTCTTCTTAAGACATATCCTCTTCCTTCGTTAGATGGCATAATTCCATCACTTACCATAAATGTTACTGAACGGATATGGTCTGTGATAACACGGATAGACACATCCTGCTTCTCATCTTCCTTATACTTAACTCCAGCCATCTCACAAACCTTGTTGCGAAGTGCCTGTAATGTATCAACATCAAATATAGAATCAACATCCTGAACAACAACTGCAAGTCTTTCAAGTCCCATACCAGTATCAATGTTCTTCTGGATAAGGTCTGTGTAATTGCCATGTCCGTCATTGTTAAACTGAGAGAATACATTGTTCCATACTTCCATATATCTGTCACAGTCACAGCCTACTGTACAGCCTGGCTTACCACAGCCATATTTCTCACCACGGTCATAATATATCTCAGAACATGGACCGCAAGGACCAGCGCCATGCTCCCAGAAGTTATCTTCCTTACCAAATCTGAATATTCTTTCAGGTGCAATACCGATTTCCTTATTCCATATATTAAATGCTTCATCATCATCCTGATATATAGAAGGGTATAATCTGTCTGGATCAAGTCCTACAGTCTCTGTTAAGAACTCCCATGACCAGTGAATAGCTTCGTCTTTAAAATAATCACCAAATGAGAAGTTGCCAAGCATCTCGAAGAATGTACCATGTCTTGCTGTCTTACCTACATTCTCTATATCACCTGTTCTTATACACTTCTGACAAGTTGTAACTCTTCTTCTTGGTGGAATCTCCTGTCCTGTAAAGTATGGCTTAAGCGGAGCCATACCTGAATTAATGATAAGCAGACTGTTATCATTATGTGGTACTAAAGAAAAGCTCTTCATCTTCAAATGTCCCTTGCTCTCAAAGAAATCAAGGTATAATCTTCTTAATTCATTCACACCTCTGTACTGCACTTTAACTTCCTCCTGATTATTCAGTAATCTCTTTCTCTTTATTCTCCGATGCAGCCATCTTAGCTGCCTTCTTGGCATCTGCTGCCTTTCGGAGCTTACCACCTACGAATACTGCAAGTACCAGTAACGCAAGCATTATAACAAATCTTACCACTTCGTAAGCTATCTCACCTACGAGTACGCCGACTAACCCAACCATATTATTACCTCCACGAATTATAATAAAAGCCTTCGCAATAATTTATAATATCACAAGCAACAACATTTATCAAGATTTCCAGTTTCCATCTGTCAGGAAATGCATTGCACGCTGTTCGGCTCCCTTAATTATATTCTTATCATACCCTATAACATTAAGAAGCTTGATTGCATTCCTTGTTGTTGCAGGTCCGGCATACAGCTTATAATCAAACTTTACCTCATCCTCAGTAACTTCCTCCTGAAAATGATAGTTGCTGTAACAGTCCTTAAGTATTGTTGTAAGCTCAATATCATGTGTTGCTGCAAAGCACAACGCCCTGCCTGTATTAAGATTCTTTAATATCTCTGATGATGCTGCAATTCTCTCAACAGTGTTAGTTCCACGAAGTACCTCATCAATAAAGCATAGAACCGTTCTGCCTTTTTTACCAACTGCATCAAGAATTCTCTTTAATGACTTAATCTCAACAATATAGTAACTGTCCGAATTAGCAAGGTCATCCCTTAATGCCATTGAAGAATATATCCTATATACCGGAGCAATGTATTCTTTAGAAAGACTTGTTCCTATAGTCTGTGCCAGAATACTGTTGATTGCTATTGTCTTTAAAAATGTTGATTTACCTGAAGCATTAGAACCTGTAAGAAGAACATTTCCTTTAGTTGTTATTGAATTACACACAGGATTATCTATAAGCGGATGATACACTTCTTTCACACTAAGGTTATTAGTATTTTCCACAAATTCAGGCTTACAGTAAAATGGCAGGCTTTCCCTGAATGATGCAACAGCAATTGATGTCTCTATGAATCCAAGTGTATCTACAAGGTTATATGCATCCTCACTTTTGGCAGTTATAAGCTTTGTCATCTTATTAAACTTCACAATATCCATGTGCGTTATCATTCTTAGATAATCAAGTACAACCTCTCCGATTGAACCGTCAACATTGCCTGACTCAATCATCCATGAGCCTTTTGTTACTTTAGAAAAGCTCTTTAATATCTCTTTAAGCCTGTTACACTCTGGTTCAAGAAAACTTATATTGCTTTCACATATATCTTCAGATGCCGATGCCATTTTTACAATAACATTAATACATTTGAAATAATTTTCAATCTTAGCCTTATACTTGTAATAAGTAATTATTGAAAATGCTACCGATGCAATTATAAGCCATATTCCAAGCACCGGAGTTACAAGAACCGTAACAAGAATTGAAGCTATAAGAAATACCCACGCAAGATAATGCACAATATTACTTCCCTGCTCTATATCCATTATATAACCAATATAATCTGTAACTGCAATCTTACGGCTTTTTCCCATATTCATAAATATCTTCTGAATTGTGATTCTTTCTTTTTCATTAGCTGTGAATTCATCTGCAAGCCTGTCCAGTTCGTGAAGCTTTTCTGCATCTGCAACCGGTTCTCTTAACATCTTATATAGATATTCCTGTCCAACAGATGAATTAGTATTATTAATACATTTAAATACTTCATCCATGCCAAGATCATTCCATGTTATATCATCAATCATAGATTCACTCGGATTACCTTTGGCATAATGCGATATATATCCAAAGCTCTCATCTGTTCCCTTGTATACAGCACGTTTGCCCCACGCTTTCTTTATGGCATTCTCCGCTGCCTTCTTACGCTTAATACTGCTGCTTACACATACATACACGCCGATTGCAACAGCCAGCAGTACAAAAACAATAATCTCTAAATCTGTATCTGTCATAAATCCTCCATCTGCCTGTTATTCTGCAATCTGACTGCAGTTTCAAGAGCTGTCTCCATCATTTTAGTAAATCCCGTCTGTCTCTCCTGTGCTGACAGCTTCTCACCCCTGTAGAGATGGTCACTTATTGTAAGAATAGTAAGTGCATGTTTTCTGCATCTGGCAGCAGTCATATACAACGCTGCTGACTCCATATCAACTGCAAGCACCCCCATCTTCTTCCATCTGTCATTAACTGTTGTATCATCATTATAAAACACATCTGATGCCAGTACATTGCCAACTTTAACCGAAAAATGTTTTTCTTCTGCAACATCATATGCAGTCTTTAAAAGCGTAAAATCAGCTATCGGCGCATATACGCCCGGAAGATTGTACTGTGCCGCAAAATTAGAATCAGTGCATGAGCCCATTCCAAGTACAATATCCATAAGATTAAGGTCATCATCAAATGCTCCCGCTGAACCAATCCTTATAATATTATCCACATCATATACATTATATAATTCATATGAATATATTCCCATTGAAGGCATTCCCATACCACTTCCCATAACAGATACCCTGCATCCGTTATAAATGCCTGTGAATCCTGACATATTGCGGACCGTATTAAAGCAGCTTACATCTGTAAGATAATTATCTGCTATATACTTTGCCCTTAAAGGATCTCCCGGCATAAGAACTGTCTTTGCTATATCTCCTATCTGTGCTTCATTATGTGGTGTCCCCATATCTGCCTCCTGTTATCAATCTTAAAAAGGCTGCTTTATATAATAAAGCAGCCCGAATAATTATTTACCTGGGTATTTAATTACTGACTCGACATCATATTCTGCAATCTTATCTCTTCCTTTAAGACCTTCAAGTTCCATAAGAAAAAGGACTTTCACAACTTCTCCTCCAAGCTCTTCTACAAGCTTGATAATAGCTTCTGTTGTTCCGCCTGTAGCGATCAGATCATCAACAATAATAACCTTCTGTCCAGGAGTAATCGCATCCTTATGCATCTCTATAGTAGCTGTACCATATTCAAGTTCATAATCTGCCGATATAGTCTCACACGGAAGTTTCCCCTTCTTTCTTACAGGAACAAACCCCTTACCGTTATTATATGCAACAGGAACGCCAAATATAAATCCTCTTGATTCTGGTCCTACTACAACATCAAATTCTGTATCCCCTATAAGATCTGTAATTCCATCTATCGCAAGCTTTAATCCTTCAGGACTCTGTATAACACTTGTTACATCCCTGAATATAATCCCTGGCTCTGGAAAATCAGGTATGCTTCTTACATAATCTTCTACTTTATTACTCATAATGTGTGTATCCTCCTTGGTTATCACATACATATACATTTAGCATATTACCATATTTCACACACTAAATAAAGTGTTTTTTACACGATGAGGCACACAAGTCCTGAATTTTCATTCATTACTTTTTCAATTGTATCGCCAATCTTTCCCATGCTCTCTGCTGTCATATTATGTGTCTTTTCATATATTCCATCCGATACAATCTGTTCTATCGTCTTTCCAAATATATTGGTATCCCAGATTCCGTCAGGATTATCCTTCATATTGCCCTTAATATATTCAATTAAATCATCTGCCTGATTCTTGCTTCCGACAATCGGTGCAATCTCAACCATTATCTCTGTCTTTAGCAGATTAATAGACGGCACTTTAGCTTTAATCTTAACACCATATTTATTGCCATTCTTAATCACAACCGGCTCATCTAGTTCAATATTTTCCTTTGACGGAGTAACAACGCCGAATCCATTAAGGTTAACCTCACTTATCGCATCTCCGAAGCTTCCAAGTTCATTCTTTTTATCTGACAAAGACTTTATCATATCTATAAGCTCATGCTCATTGTTAATCTGCGTTCCAGTAAGCTCACTTAATATCTTATAATACAGATCTTTTGAAAGCTTAAATTCTATCTCAACCTTTCCTGTTGACATATCAACTTTTCTTACATCAACCTTTTCTATGTACTCACAGGTATTATTCCACTCACGATATGCATCCTTCATAACATTAATATCATCAAGAATCTCAAGTGCTGCATCTGCTATGCGTGTCTTAAGCCAGTGTGATGATTCTAGTACTTCAACCCACGCGGGCGCATAAAAATCAAGCTGGGACACAGGAAATTCCTTAAGTATGCCTGATATAACCCTGTCAACATCTTCTTTTCTAAGTTGCTCACAGTTAAGCGCATATACATTAACACCATATTTTTCTTTCATTGATTCTGCAAGTTGAACAGACTCCTTCGCATAAGGCTTTACACAATTTAATATAATAACAAATGGCTTCGAAATCTTCTTAAGCTTATCTATTGCCATCTGCTCTGCTTTGATATAATTATCCCTCTCTATCCCTGTAAATGAACCGTCAGTCGTCACAACAACACCTATTGTAGAATGTTCCTCAATCACCTTCTCTGTTCCAATCTGTGCAGCCATTGAAAACGGAACAGGGTCCTTTACCCACGGAGTATTAACCATTCTTTCCCTGCCATTCTCCTCTGCCCCCATTGCTCCGTCAACCATGAAACCCACGCAGTCAATCGCACGAACTTTAATTTTAATATCACCAGCCATGCAGATTGCGGCACTCTCACCTGGTATAAACTTCGGTTCAGTTGTCATAATTGTACTTCCGGCACTGCTCTGTGGCAGTTCATCAATCGTGCGCTGCTTCTCATTGACATCTGCAATCTCAGGAATTACGCATAAGTCCATGAACCTCTTTACAAATGTTGATTTTCCTGTTCGTACCGGGCCAACCACACCAAGATATATCTCCCCGTTAGTGCGTTTCTTTATATCTTCGTACAAATTAAAGCTTGTGTTTTCCTTTCCGTCAGACATACATTCCTCCCTGCTATTAAGGCGGCGCATATAAAAATAATGCCTTCCGCATATACTTGTAAAAAATATATGTGAAAGACATAGTATTTATTCTGCATTCAATTGTAATTATTCATCAAATTCTGCAAGCACGTAATAACCTCTGCTCGTCTCTCCGACCTCTTTGACTACCCCGTGTCTTGACTTTAATCTGTCCGGAGTTGAGTAGTTTCCTGACATAGCAACTGCCGGCTCTATTGTATAATAATAGCTGCTTGGAAGCTTACCTTCTGTAATATCAACCTCATCTCCCGGCTTGACAAGATTAGGTCTGCTCATTGTGAATTCCATCTGTCTCATGTGCATGCATCTCCTTTACAGATTAATCTTTTCTAGACATTTAATCGTATATTCTGCAACCTTCTGTTTTAGATATATATTATCTTCCAGCTTTAACTCAGGGTCTTTCTTTAACAGATCTTTCGCAGCGTCAGAAGCTTCCTTTAAAGTCTTTGCATCTGTGAACACATCTGCTATTCCGAAATCAAAATCGCCACTCTGCCTTACCCCGAAGAAATCTCCCGGTCCGCGCAGTCTTAAATCTTCCTCAGCTATCTTGAAGCCGTCATTGGATTTATTAAGAATTTCCAGTCTTTTTCTTATCTTCTCTGACTTATTGCCAGTAACAAATATACAATATGACTGATATTCCCCTCGTCCGACACGCCCTCTTAACTGATGGAGCTGTGCAAGTCCGAACCTTTCCGAATTCTCAACCATCATAACTGTGCTGTTAGGCACATTTACACCAACCTCAATAACCGTGGTTGACACAAGCACATCCGTTTCATGTGCTGCAAATCTTTCCATCACTTCATTCTTTAACGATGGTCGCATCTTGCCATGGAGATATTCTATTCTTATATCCGGCAGTTCTTTCTTAAGCATTGCCGTATAATCAACAACATTTTCAGCCTCAATCGCCTCGCTGTCCTCAACCATCGGACATATTATATAGCATTGTCTGCCGGAAGCAACCTGTTTCTGTATAAATGTATACGCCTTCGGCCTGTAGCTCTCATCCACAACACAATTCTTGATTGGAAGTCTGTTTGCTGGCATCTCATCAATTATCGATATATCAAGGTCGCCGTACAGGATAATTGCCAGAGTTCTTGGTATTGGAGTCGCACTCATTACAAGGATATGCGGACTTTTTCCTTTCTGTGAAAGGTCACGTCTCTGGTTGACTCCGAATCTGTGCTGTTCATCTGTTATAACAAGTGCAAGCTCTTTATATTCAACTTTTTCCTGTATCAGTGCATGTGTTCCAACTATTATTCCTGCAGTTCCATCTGCAATCCTTGCATATGCTTCTCTTTTCTGTTTTGCTGTCATTGAACCAACAAGCAGCTCAACCTTAATATCAAGTCCTGCTTTTTCAAAGCCTTTAGTAAGAGATTCATAATGCTGTCTTGCAAGAACCTCTGTAGGTGCCATTAATGCTCCCTGATATCCTGCCATAACAGTATTAATCAGTGCAAGTGTTGCAACAACTGTCTTTCCTGAACCTACATCTCCCTGGATAAGCCGGCTGCACAGGTGTTCACCGGACATATCTGCCTCAACCTCTGACACTGTCCTTAGCTGTGCATTGGTAAGCGAATATGACAGACTCGCAAGGAAATGATTCTTCTCCTCACTTTTCGGTATGACATAGCTGTTCGGTATTCGTTCGTTAGCACTCTTTAACGAAAGAGTTGCAAGCGTAAACAGGAAGAATTCTTCAAAAGCAAGTCTGTGCCTCGCCTGAACATATTCTTCCATTGTCTTAGGAAAATGTATATTAACAACACTGAAATTATGCTCAGCAAGCGAATATCTCTTTCTTATATAATCAGGTATATATTCCTTTTCAAGACCTGTGCTGTACTTTTCAAGTGCCTGTGCAACCGCCTTTGTAACAGTATTGTTAGTAAGGCCCTTAGTCAGTGGATATATCGGCTGCAATGTTCCCTGAAGCTCCTTGTACTGGGCAAGTGTATACATTTTAGGCTGCTCTAACAGCCAGCCTCTTTTATTAACCAGTCTCCCCCTGAATACATATCTTGCTCCAAGTCTTAATGTATTCTTTAAAAACGGCATGTTATACCAGCTGCATTTTATGGAGTCGCCATTATAATCCTTTATAGTCACAGTTAATATCTTAAGTCTGCCGCTCCCATATATATCCGGGCTTTTGCATACCTGTCCTTCAACAGCGACCTCTGTATGTTCTGATTCACGGCTTATATCTTTAACAAAAACAGGCTCATGGTATACATCGTAATCCCGCGGGTATAACCCCACGAGATCCGATACTGTGTATACCGAAAGCCTGTTAAAATTCTCAGCTGTCTTAGCGCCGATGCCCTTTAATTCCGTTATATTCATAATTCTTACTCAACAGATACAATATAATAGTAAACTGGCTGTCCACCAAACTGAAGTTCAACATCTACATCTGGGAACTTTTCTTCAATCTTAGAAACAACTGCCTCAGCAGCAGCTTCTTCAACATCAGCTCCATAGTAAACGCTTATAAGTTCAGCTTCGTCTGACATCATTGATTCAATCATCTCAAGTAAAGTTGTATCCATATCAGTTCCAACTGCAGCAAGTCCCTTATCACCTAATCCAAGGTAATTATCCTTCTTAATCTCCTTGCCATCAATTGATGTGTCTCTTACAGCATAAGTGAGCTGTCCAGACTTAACTGTTGAAAGACTGTCTGTCATCACATCACCATTATCCTTAGCACTGCGTGTTGTCTCAAAGTTAATCATAGCTGTAATTCCCTGTGGTACTGTCTTAGTAGGGATAACTATAAGTTCCTTATCTTCAACAATTGATGCTGCCTGATTAGCTGCAAGAATAATATTACTGTTATTAGGAAGAACGTATATTGTCTTGGCATTAATCTTATCTGCTGCATTAAGGATATCTTCTGTTGAAGGGTTCATTGTCTGTCCGCCTTCAATAACCTCATCAACACCAAGTCCCTTGAAAATCTCTGCAATTCCGCTTCCCGGTGCGATTGTAATAAATCCAAAGTCCTTAGCTGGTTCTGCCTTCTTTTCTTCTACTTCAGCATTCTTTTCCATAGCCTCTTTAGCTGCTGCTGCCTGAAGTTCTGACTGTGCAACAACCTTCTGGTTATGTTCTTCTCTCATATTATCAACCTTCATCTTAGTAAGCTGACCATACTCTAATGCTTTCTCAAACGCCTGACCTGGATGGTTAGTATGAACATGAACCTTAACAATATCATCAAGAGCTACACACACTATAGAATCACCTATAGATGTAAGGAATGCCTTAAAGTCTGCCTCAGTCTTCTCATCGAATTCCTTCTCAAGCATAATAATGAACTCGGTGCAATATCCAAATTTAATCTCTACATTGTCAATTGCAGCGCCCTTTCCAGCTCCTGGTGCAGTCTCCTCCTTAGCAGGCTTAGCCTCTGTTAATGAAAAATCTGTAACCTTGCCTGTAAGAGCATCATACATTCCCTTAAGAACTACAACAAGTCCCTGTCCGCCTGAATCTACAACTCCTGCCTCTTTAAGAACAGGAAGCATATCAGGTGTCTTAGAAAGAACATATTCTGCATGCTCTATAATAATACGCATTGCTTCTTCAATATCATCTGTCTGTGATGCAATCTCAGCTGCCTTATCAGAAATACCCTTAGCAACAGTAAGGATTGTTCCTTCCTTAGGCTTCATAACTGCCTTATAAGCTGTCTCTGTAGCTCTGCTTGTTGCAAGTGCAAGTGTCTCAACAGTAATCTCAGAAACGCCCTTCATCTCTTTAGTAAATCCTCTTAAGAGCTGTGATAAGATAACACCAGAGTTACCTCTTGCTCCTCTTAAAGAGCCTGATGAAATAGCCTTAGAAAGATTCTCCATATTAGGATTAGCAATAGCACTTACTTCCTTAGCTGCTGACATAATTGTAAGAGTCATGTTAGTACCTGTATCACCATCTGGTACAGGGAATACATTAAGGTCATTAATCCATTCCTTCTTAGACTCAAGGTTTTTAGCTCCTGCAAGAAACATCTTCTGCACAAGTGCTGCATCTATTGTATTAGTTGCCACGATTATCCTCCATTCTGCAATTAAGCATTATAACAATATTCCTATTAATCAATTACTCTTACGCCTTCAACATAAATGTTGATTTTCTTAATCTCAAGGCCGGTAAATTCTGACACTTTATACTTAACATTCTCAATAAGATTATCTGCTACTGCAGCAATGCTTACACCATAAGAAATAATAACATGAAAATCAATCTCAATAAGATTGTTCTCATCTATAACTACACTGATTCCTCTTGTAAGGCTGTCTCCCTTAAGAAGCTTTACAAGTCCGTCTTTCATGCTTACAGCAGCCATACCTACGATTCCAAAGCACTCAACTGCTGTAGAACCTGCATACTGTGCAATAACTTCTGAATCAATTAAAACTTTTCCAAGTTTATTCTCCAAAGTTCCCTTCATAGATAGTCCTCCAATACTGCGTCTTGTATTTGTTAACACCCGGAGTCCGGATGCAAGTTTCGCGCAGTCAAACTTTACATAAAAATATGTACATAAATAGCACAAATATTATACTATCTTTCCGAAGAAAAATAAACACATTTTCGCATTCTTTGTTAAACTTTGATTATCAAATGAATGTCCAAAAAATAAAGTGAATCACGTCTCACGCAATTCACCTTAATATACTGGTATTAACTTTAAAGCTCATAGATTATGCACGCTCAACTAAACCAGAACGTAAGCATGAAGTACAAACATACATCTTCTTAGCATTTCCGTTAACCTTAACTTTAACAGACTTAACATTAGCATTCCAAATCTTATTAGATCTTCTATGAGAATGACTCACTGCATTACCAAAGTGAGGACCTTTTTCGCAAATTGCACATTTAGCCATTTCAATAACACCTCCTTACCGGTATTGGGTAATTTACCCACAACAGAAATTATTGTATCAGATAAAAAAATATTTTGCAACATATTTTTCAAGAAATTTCATCAAATTTTTCTCACAACCACAATATATTGTTCCAGTTACTGACAGAACATGTTATATCCCACAACAAGCAACGTAATTATTATGCATACGCACAAGAATACATTGTCCATTATAAACAGTGTAATTATCATGCCTACAGCAATCCAGAAGAATATAAAACCAAGCAGTCTGCACATATATATACTTCCTTAACATGTATGTTATATCATATGCGCATTTTCTCCGGTTATGAAAAACTACTCTGCTGCATCTTCTATTGCGGCATCAATATCCGCATCAGTTACAACCTTTTCATCCTTACCTTTGAATTTATCAATGATATCAGGAATCATATCAAGAATCTTAGTTACAGTATCCTGATTCTTAATATTAACAAGCTTCGTTGCACCATTCTGAATAACTAATACTGCACTTGGTGTTACCTTTCCAGTCATTCCACCGCCTGCATTATTCTTCTTATCCCCTGCAAATGCTCCTGCTCCAACTCCGAACGAAACATCAACAAGTGGAAGAATAATTGTATCATTAACTGTAACAGCTTCTCCAACGACTGTTTTAGCTGATATAAATGCATCCATCCCCTTAAAAAGTGATGCCACTGTTGAATCAAAATTATTATCTGCCATAAAATCTAACTCCTCCTTGTCTCCTTTTTTACGAAGTTCTGTTAACATTATAACATAACCTTCTCTATCTGGAAATAAACTTTTTAAACTGTTCATTTCTATACACTCTTAACGCTATCAGAAGCACTGAAAATATACAGATATTTCCTTTCAGGAATATGCTGCCTTCCTTAACAGTTTCACCAAATACCGGTTCTAAAGAAAGGTCAACCCCTGACATTCCATAAAGAATTGAAACATAGGCAAGAACCTTTCCCATTGTTGCCGGGTCTTCAAATCCGATTCTTGCATTAATTCTGTATTTTTTAGGTCTTATAACCTTAATAAGTGCCTTTAACTGTTCTACAAGAAAATGAAAAAGTGCCTTATTATCCTCATCTGTCACAAATTCTTTTGCCTTGCTCACTTTCTCTTTAAGCCTGTCAGCTGCACCTGAAACCTTCTTTACTGTATCCTTTATAAGCTTTATTATCTCTTTAATCTTTGTATATATTACAAAGCATTTATCCTTAACTTTATCAAAAAAGCTTTTTTTCTGTGTATCCCCTGATTCATCTTCTGATACAGTCTCTTTGACATCCTGTACATCTTCTTTGGTTTCGTTCACAGCCTCAGCCATCTTAATCTGTGGTTTTTCTTCTTTTTCTGCAAGTTTCTCTGCTTCCTTGTCACTCACAGAAAAAATATTCTCTTCTTGCTTTTTTTCTTTTTTCTTCTTGGCTTTCTTGTGCTCAGAAGCTTTACTATTCTCGTCATTATTGTTGTAAACCGTTATAAAAAGCGCCTTGGCTTTTATATTAAGTTCTTCATCATAAGAGACCAGCAATCTCAATATCCCTAACCAGGATACTTTTGCATGGGCTTTGAACCTGCCATGATAATCCGCATTAACCCTATATCTTACTGGTACAAAAAGAACTGCTGTCACAACAAGTATGACAAGACCTAAGATACATGCGATAACTATGCCTGTTATCTTAAGTATAAGCAATAAAACATGTAGCATAGCCCCACCTTTCCAACAATCTGTCAGTTATCTTTTCTTAATTTCGTACCAAACTTAAGATACCCCGCTACGTCAACGCCCCCTGTATGGGAGTATGTGTCATCAACTATGCATCTTACCAGCTCCAGAGCCTCATTTCTGCCCTTTGCAAGTCCTACAACATACACTTTATTTCTGTATGATTTATTCTTAAAATGCGGCTGTTTCAGCACATTAGCTGAATAAATATCAAGAATATTATCAGGATTATCAGAAATCGCAATAATATAAGTATCTATGGTAAATCTGTTCTTTCTGATAAGACCAAACGTCTTGTATTTAGCTTTTCTGGCATTATCGCCAAGATAAAGATTTCTGTACCACTTCAACTTACTATCCCCCAAAAGCTTTAAACTTCTCATATGCACATCAGCACATTTGTATTAGTTATCACTTATCATTGTCTTAATAATCTCAACAACTGCCTTCTGCTCTGCATCATCATTGCACTGCATAAGAGAATTATTAATATAAGCCTGTATCTCTTCCGTATTGTTAAAGAATACCGGAAGACTTGAAAGCACTGATGCCATAACAGCTCTCTTAACCATTACATTCATGCTCTTAAAACTGTCGTCAAGTTCCATGATAAGCTTCTCTGCCGTCTCATCAGCATAAGAATTATCAGGAATCTCAGCAAATACCTCTGATTCAAGCTTAACAAAATCACTGCCTGACTGTAACTTAAGTGTTTTAGACAAAGCATTATATGCAGATAAAAGCTCATATTCCTTAAGTTCATCCACAAAGTTGGCAAGGCTGTATTCTATTGCATAATCACCAGATGATACTGCCTCAAGAATCCTTTCCTGTTTTCCTTCAAATGCAGCAAAATCTTCTGAAATATCTTCAAATCTCTCGCCTGTAATATAAGCATTTCTTGTCTTACTTAAAACATTCTTGGCATTTTCTATCTCTTCTATTCTGTCAAGTGTATTTCTTCTGGTAAGAACTATGGTAAGTGCATCATTGACAACCTGTGTAAGAAGCACATATACATCTGCATAATCTGTCATCTTCTCAGTTGCAATATCAAGTGCACCCTTAAGCCTTACATATTCATCTTTATCAATATTCCTGTAGTCAGCCCCCGCAAGTGTGTTATATATATCATAGACATCCGGGAATTTATCAAATCCCGCCTCACCTGAAAGCATCGCACTTGTGCTTAAAGTATAATAGAAATCATCTATTGAATCCTTTCCAGCACCATGATACAGTGTAAATGCATCTCTGATATGTTCAAAGAATCTGTCCTTTAACATTCTTACAGGAAGCTGTCCTACTATCTCTGAAATCTTGCCATTAATAACAACATTATCCTTGTCAGACAATATATAATGCATAATCTCATTAGTCATATAGGTATTATAGTAGTCGTAATCCAGTTCACCTTCGTTAAATCTGTACTCAACTCTGTTAAGTACATGCTCATATATTCTTAATCTGTCAACATAAGCTGTTATAACTTCCATAATCTCAATGATCTGTTCACGGAATGAATTGAGTTCGTTGAATGCCTCATAATCATCACATTCATCATTCTCCACGAATCGCTCCACAAGCTCATTAAGTCTGTTAATCATGTTAAGAAGGTCTTTATCATTCTGTAAATCTCTTGCAATATCAAGTACAGTATAATAATTCATAGACATTTTGATAAATCCAAGTCCATTATACATGGAACACATTCCATTACCATACTTTAAAAGATTTTCTGAAAGATTCTTCCCCTTTGTAATTTCGCCTGCTATATAACCTAAATTCTTCAATGTATCAAACCTCGTTTATTTTAAATTCAACTTATCTAATGCATCACAGAAATCAAATGTAGCATAGTAATCCTTGATTGTCTCTGCTCGTCTGATCATCTGGACACTGCCATCTTCCTTAAGAAGAAGCTCTGCTGATCTTAACTTTCCGTTATACTGGTATCCCATAGAGAAACCGTGTGCTCCTGTATCATGAATAATAAGATAATCACCCATATCAATCTTAGGAAGCATTCTGTCAATTGCGAACTTATCACTGTTCTCACATAAAGAACCTGTTACATCATACTTGTGGTCGCAAGGAGCATCCTCTTTGCCTGCAACAGTAATATGATGATATGCACCATAGATTGCCGGACGCATAAGGTTAGATGCACAAGCATCAACTCCAATGTATTCCTTATAGATATGTTTCTCATGAATTGCCTTAGTTACAAGACAGCCATATGGAGCAAGCATGAATCTTCCAAGCTCTGTATAGATTGCAACATCACCCATTCCGGCAGCACCGAGAACCTCATCATATACCTTGTGTACGCCTTCTCCGATAACTGCAATATCGTTAGGCTCCTGATCTGGCTTGTAGGCAACACCGACTCCTCCTGAAAGATTTACAAACTTAATATCTGCACCTGTCTTGTCTCTTAACTCAACTGCAAGCTCGAATAAAATCTTAGCAAGTGTTGGATAATATTCATTAGATACAGTATTACTTGCAAGGAATGAATGAATACCAAAATGCTTAACACCCTTGCTCTTTAATATCTTAAATGCTTCAATAATCTGGTCATGTGTCATACCATACTTGGCATCACCTGGATTATCCATAATAGATGTTCCAAGCTGGAAATATCCGCCTGGATTGTAACGGCAGCTCATTGTTTCAGGAAACTTACCGTCTAATATCTTATCAAGAAACTCAATATGAGTAATATCATCAAGATTGATAGTAGCACCTATCTCATTAGCATATGCATACTCTTCTGCTGGAGTATCATTAGATGAGAACATTATCTCTTCCGGCTTATAATCAAGAGCATATCCCATCATAAGCTCTGCCATAGATGCACAGTCAACGCCGCAGCCATAATCCTTTAATATCTTTAAAATATATGGATTAGGAGTAGCCTTCACAGCAAAATACTCTCTATAACCTTTATTCCATGAGAATGCTTCCTTTAATCTCTTAGCGTTCTCTCTGATTCCCTTCTCATCATAGAGATGATAAGGAGTCGGATATGTCTTGTCGATTTCCTTAAGCTGTTCAAGTGTAACAAATGTCTTTTTCTTACTCATTATCTTCCTCGTTTCTGTGCTGAATTTCTAAAATCTTTTGCAAGCCCACGTATACAGCACCAACGCATAGTCAGGCCACTGTAAGAAATCCTATATTATGAAGAAATATTTGTCAAGTTTTTAGTCAGAAACGCCTATAAAAATAAGAAGCCCCGTAAGGCTTCTTACTTCAATAATTCTGATTATAAATTAATACATCCTTTGAATGCATCCGGAGCAACAGTTACATTCTTTCCGTAATCAGCTTCTGTAAGACTTGTGCAGTTAATAAATGCTTCACACTCAATCATCTTAAGCGAATCAGGAAATTCGACTTTTTCAAGTCTTCTGCAATTCTCAAAAGCATTAGATGCTATCGTCTCTACTCCTTCCGGAAAACTGACAGCGACAATATCATCTCTGTTAGAAAACAGACCTTCTGTTATTCTTGTAAAATCCGACATATCTATCTCTTTAAATGTTCTGTTGTACAATGTAACTTTAATACGATTACTATTCATAGCTTTTCCCTCTTCTTTTCTTAATAATTAAGTTGTACCGTTTCATATATTTCTTATATACATTATACAATCTTCCGGCATTAATATCAATATCCGAAATATGTATCAAATACAGTTTTTGCAACATATTGTGCACTTGCAACTCCTGAATATCCACCTTCAAGTATTACACATACAGCAATCTGTGGATTATCATATGGTGCAAATCCTGTAAACCAGCTATGATAATTCTCAGAATCATCATACTGTGCAGAACCTGTCTTTCCAGCTGCTTCATATGATGAATTTCTCATGGCATAACCTGTACCGGACGTAACCACCTGTCTCATACATTCAGTAAGATACTCAGCTTCTTCTGTAGACATTACAGTCCCAACTGCTGACGGTTTGTTCTTAACAACCATTCTGCCCTCGCTGTCACTTACACTGTCAACAATATAAGGAGTCATCATAACCCCATCATTGGCAATACTCGCCGCAATCATCATATTATGAAGCGGTGTCATCATTGTCCTTCCCTGTCCTATACCAGTCTCCTGCATCTCACTTATTGAAGAATCCTGTGTAACAGCCATTGCGCTCTTAGAATACTCAAATCCTACAGGAAGATTAGAATTAAACAGGAATGTACTACACAAATTTATGAAAGATGTTTTGTTAAGTCCGGCACCTATCGTAGAAAATGCAGAATTGCATGAATTTGCAAATGCTTTTCTTAAATCCTGATATCCATGCGCTGTATGATCAAAACACGCTATAGTAGTTCCACCTGGTATATATGCCTTTCCATCACAATCATATGAATAATTATAATAATCATTCTCATTCTGTCTTATATATGCAAGTGCTGTAATTATCTTAAATGTTGAACCTGGAGGATATAGTCCCTGCGTTGCCCTGTTTAAAAGTACTGAATCAGCACTGTCATATGTAATCCATTCTTCATAATCTGTATTGACATCATTAGCATCAAATGATGGATTAGATACCATTGTAAGAATCTTTCCTGTAGACGGCTCCATTGCAATAACAGCACCTTTATTACTGCCAAGTGCCTTATAAGCAGCTTTGGTAAGCTCTACATTAAGTGTTGTTGTTACATTATGACCCTTTGCTTTGCCACCTGATAAGTCATTACCAATCTGGTCAAGTACATTATTTGTCTCACTGAGAAGATAATAATTCTGTGACTGTTCTATTCCTGTCTTCATTCCTGTAAGAGAAGTAAATCCAACCGAATGACAGAACAGATTCCCATATGGATAATAACGTGATTCAATGCCTTCATCATCTGTAAGCGTTGTTGCAAGTACATCTCCATCATCTGCTAATATATCGCCTCTCACAACTTTGCTTTCCTGACTATCAACTCTCTTGTTATACGGATTATTAACAATTGTTCCCGCGTCCTTTATATTGAACACGCACAGATACACAATTGCAGCCACAAAAAGACCTACAAAAAAGAATGCAATTACATTAGTTTCTTTATTCCTTAAATTCTTCTTTTCTGTATCTACTATATCACTCTGAACGTTTTGTTTTTTTCTTTGTCTGGATTGTTTTCTTTTTTCTGCCATCTTTCCTGTCACCTTCATCCTGTCTCATATTGTACATTCCATTAATAAGTGCAAACATTATAAGTGAACTTAATATTGAGCTTCCTCCATAACTTACAAAAGGAAGCGTAACACCTGTCATTGGTATGAATTTTATTGCACCTCCGACCGTTAAGAACACCTGCACTCCATATGTAACTCCAAGTCCGACAGCTACAAGACGATAGAAAAGAGTCTTACATCTTGAAGCTATATTCATCATAAGAATAAGATTGTTAAGACACACTAAGAATAATGATATTGAGAATATAAGTCCAAATTCTTCTGTAATCGCAGAAAACATAAAATCCTTCTCTGCTACAGGTATCTTATCCGGCATTCCCTGACACAGTCCGTATCCAAACCATGACCCCATACCGATTGCAAAAAGAGACTGGCATATCTGATATCCGCTAGTATCAATATATTCCCATGGATTACGCCATACCACAACTCTTGCCCTTACATGTGAAAACAGTTTATATGCAACAACAGATGCACCCGCTCCTGCAAGAAGCCCTGCCCCTGCATAAGCTAACTTTCTTGTAGCAATATAAAGCATCGCAATATACACAACAAAGAATATAAGAGCTGCGCCAAGGTCTGTTGAAAGCACAAGAATAATCACATGCAGTGCTGCAAATACCGTAACAATACAAGTCTGTTTAAATGTTGTTGATTTATTAAACATAGATGCAACAAACATAACATACAGAATCTTTACAAATTCTGCCGGCTGTACAGAAAATGCACCTATACTTAATGTAAGATTGGCTCCATACACCTTATTCCCTAATAAAACAGCACATAAAAGCACAAGTCCTGCAGCACAGTATATCCAGCCAAAATTTCTGAAGCTCTTGACAGATTTGATAAGCCACGGAACAAGGAACATAATCACCGTTCCAAGCACAGCAATAACAAACTGTTTGACACATTTATCATAGTTAAGTCTTGCTATCATAATAAAGCCAACAGACATAAGCATACACATATTATTAACGAGCAGCCTTGAAGCCTTTGGATACAGTATATAATAGAACGCAATAAATACCATAAGATATATAAGCTGTACGAAATAAAAACCTATATACTTAGCATCATTCTTCATAATATACAGAACATAGTATCCAAGAAAGTGTATTGCAAATATCAATAGGTATTGCTGTATATATATGCCTTTTCTCTTCTCTTCCTTATGAATTATCGCTCCTCTGTATGCAGAAAGAACATAGAAAGCCATAAGAAATGCAAAAATGTATTTCGTTAGTTCAATAAAAACTGACTGCATTGCAATCTCCTTTGTTCAAGTCACCTAATCTTAGTCAATTGCCTGATGAAAATGTCCTGTAGTACCACCGCTTACTCCATCAGTCATAACTAATTGTATATCATCTGCTCCACTTTCGTCAAATTCATAACGAATTACACAGTTATTGAAATCTTCCAGATTCTCCTGTGTAAGATTGAGCTTTTCCCCATTCATAACAGTATAGCAGAATTCACACATACTGTTAACTGTATATTCATTACCTTTAAATCCTGTAAGCTTCACACTGCCCCAGTTTCCATCACATCTTCCATAAGTCTTTCTTACGCACTGTTCAGAAACCATAAGCGGTACACTGCCATACACGACAAGTTCTGTATCTGTGCCAGCCACAGGCAGCATCTCCCTGTCTGTAAGTTCCAGAGGAAGAGTCATCCTGTCAAGAACGACGTCTGACTTTTCGCACAGTTTTCTTAATTCATCTTTAGCAAATGCATTAAATATATATATGCTGCTGTCTGTGATAATATGCACATCGCCAGATGATTTTTTCCAGTTACAACTTCCAAGAAATCCAATCTGCTCAATATTCCTGCACAGATAACGGCTGATGCCACATCCTGATGCCTTCTCACAAAGCATCTTAAACTTATCATACTTATCAGCTTTAAGAATATGAGGAAGAACAACATACACATCTATTTCCCGTGATGCACAATATGAAACACAGATTTTCAACTCCTCATCTGTGCATTCATATAACAGCTTATAATCAAGATATATGCTCTGCACTCCTGAAACTGCTGCTGCCTGCTTCACATGATTAATATTGTGCAGATATACAGCTTTTCTTATTAAAAGTTCATTATCATTAAGCAGCTCTTCTTTGTTATCTATTTCAACATAATCTGGCTTATTATAAGTTCTTACAAGACTGTGCTTTAAATGTGTTTCCAGCTGCTCAAGTACATTTCTTCTTAATTCCTTAATCCAGCCAACCGGAACAAATACTCCGTCGTCAAGTTCCACTTCTGTATTATCCACCACAAAACATGTATCACCGGTTTTCTTTAAATTCTTAACCAGTTCCTCCTCTGAGGCGGGACGGCTCTGTGCCTCGGTAATAATCTCTCCTGTACATGTCTTCTCAATCCCATCATACATTACAGTTAGTGATATATTCTCATTCTTTCTTACTACAAGCTTCATATCAACATGAAGCTTAGGTGATGTTCCCACATAATTATCCGCTACATATGCCTTAATCTTGGCATTATTCATTCTGTTGACAACTCTTCCCTCATACAATGGATATTTCTTAGGAAGATTGACAACCAGAGTCTGCCCTGCTGCCACATCAGCTCCGCTCTCAAAGGAATGTTCCTTATCAATCTCAAACACATCTCCTCTGTTCACATTCTTAAGTGCCTTAAATGTAATTCTTCCTGCCTTGTTAGACACAACCTTAAGGCACTCCGTTCCCATATGGTTAGGGCGGCCAACAGACATCATCTTCTTTCCTTTAATGCTGTCATAATATCCTGTTGTGAAAGCACCTCTGTTATATATATCAGACAGGTCATCCATATCCTGCTTATCTACCTTAAAGCCGTCACGACCTTTTTCAAGATACATATCAACATATTTGCGGTAAATGTGTGTTACCATAGCCGCATATGTGACATTCTTCATACGGCCTTCAATTTTCAGGGAATATACGCCACTGTCAATAACATCTGGAAGTATCTGTAATGCACACATATCCTTAGGACTTAATGCATAACTGTTGTTTCTGTCATTAATCTTTGCTCCACAATCATACACATCATAAGACATTCTGCATGGCTGGGCACATCTTCCCCTGTTGCCGCTTCGTCCACCGTTAAAGCTTGAAAGCAGGCATTGTCCTGAATAACAGTAACATAATGCTCCATGCACAAAGCTTTCTATCTCAACATCTAATTTCTCATGAAGCTGTTTTATCTCCTGCAGATTCATCTCTCTTGAGGTAACAATTCTTGATGCCCCAAGCTCCTTTAAAAGCCTGCTGCCATACACACCAGTCTGTGTCATCTGAGTACTTGCATGTATATCCATATCTGGAAAATGCTTTCTTATGAGATTAAACACACCCATATCCTGTACAATCACCGCATCAAGTCCTGCCTCATAGAATGGTATAAGATATTCTATAAGACTATTCTCTATCTCTCTTGACTTAAGAAGAGTATTAACTGTCAGATATACCTTTCTTCCAAATAAATGTGCATACTCTATAGCACTGATAAGCTCTTCATCATTAAAATTATTAGCAAATGCCCTTGCTCCGAACATATTGCCTCCAAGGTATATAGCATCCGCTCCTGCAGCCACAACAGCCTTCATAATATCAAGTGAACCTGCCGGTGCAAGAACTTCTACCTGTATCTTTTTCTTATCAACATTCATAGTTGTAAACCGCCTTTAAATCAAATGGCTGCTGCAAATGCATTTGCAACAGCCGTTATTATTATTCCATAAAATCCTATGTAAATCACTTCTTAGAATCATTAAGTTCTGTCTCTAACTTAACAATATTCTTCTGGTACTTGTTAATCTCACTCTTTAATTCCTTAATCTCTTTTGCAGAGCTCTCTGCCTTAATCTGCGCAGCAATAAGCTCATGCTTTAAATCATATATCTCTTTATCCTTGTTCTCTATATCTGAAGAAAGCCCGTCTGCCATCTTCTTGGCTTTAAAGTAATCATCAGCAATATTAAGATACATCATATCAGCTCTCATCTCAGCCGACATGCGTCTGTATCCCTCATCCTTATTAAACTCTGTAATCTTATTGTTAATGTATGATGCAACTCTCTGGAGATACTCCTCGCTCTCATATCCTCCAAGCTTAATTACTTTACCTCCAAGAATTACCTCTGCTGTGTTTTTTGATGACATAAGTCCCCTCCTCATTATTTGTATTATTTTTCTTTGAATGGCCTGCCAAGATTATCATAAGCTGCTTTAGTTGCAACTCTTCCTCTTGGAGTTCTGTTAATATACCCATTCTGTATAAGATATGGCTCATAAACATCTTCAAGAGTTCCTGAGTCCTCGCCTATTGAAGCTGCCAGCGTCTCAATACCGACAGGTCCGCCATCAAATTTATCAACTATTGTAGTAAGTATAACACGATCGTTACGGTCCAATCCGTCTCTGTCAACATCTAACAGATTAAGTGCATAATCAGCAACATCCTTATTGATATGTCCGTTATATTTAACCTGTGCAAAATCCCTTACTCTCTTTAAGAGTCTGTTGGCAAGTCTCGGTGTTCCCCTTGACCTTCTTGCAAGCTCATGTGCTCCGTCTGAGTCAATGTCAACATTAAGCACATTAGCTGAACGGATAATAATTTTCTCAAGCTCCGGAACTGTATAGAATTCCATATGACTTACAACACCAAATCTGTCTCTTAAAGGTGCTGATAAAAGTCCGGCTCTTGTTGTTGCACCTATCAGAGTGAACTGCGGCAGGTCAAGTCTTATAGACCTTGCTGTTGCACCCTTGCCAATCATAATATCGATCTTATAATCCTCCATTGCAGGATACAGCACTTCTTCTACCTGTCTGTTAAGTCTGTGAATCTCATCTACGAATAGAATATCACCCTCACTTAAGTTGTTAAGTATGGCTGCCATATCTCCCGGCTTCTCGATTGCAGGACCGGATGTAACCTTGATATTAACCCCCATTTCATTAGCAATAATTCCAGCAAGGGTTGTCTTTCCAAGTCCAGGAGGTCCATAGAAAAGCACATGGTCAAGTGCCTCTCCTCTTTCCTTTGCTGCCTCAATATATACTTTAAGATTGCTCTTAACCTTATTCTGTCCAACATAATCATCAAGAGATAATGGTCTTAAGGAATTCTCAATACCATAATCTTCTTCAGTTATCTGTGTTGATATAATCCTCTTTTCCATATAGCCCTCATTTCTTAAATACTATTCTGTTCTAGAATTTAGCCAGCTTCTTTAACGCTTCCTTAAGAACCGTCTCAGAATCTTTATTCTCTATATCTTCCACTTCCTTGACAGCAACAAGTGCATCTTTGCTTGAATATCCAAGTGATACAAGTGCCTCCACAGCGTCATTTCTTATCATCATGACATTACTTACATTACTGTTATTGTCTGCCTTCTTATTCTTAGAAAGTGCTGATTCAAATACTTCATCAAGCTTTAACTTATCCTTAAGCTCAATTATAATCTTCTGTGCTGTCTTAGGTCCGATACCAGGAAGTGCCTTGATTGCTGCCACATCATCAGCAAGCACAGCAAATCTTAAATCATCTGCTGTGATATTAGATAATGCACCAAGCGCAGCCTTAGGACCAATACCATTGACACAGATAAGCATTTTAAACATGCTTAAATCATCCCTTGTAAGGAATCCATACAGACTGCATTCATCTTCCTTGACATTCATATATGTATATATCTTAACCTCACTGCCAACTGATGGAAGCTCGCCAGGTACTGAACCCGGAACATATATATTATATCCTATTCCATTAGCTTCCACAACGATTACATCTGGCAGAATTTCGGCAAGCTCGCCTTTAATGTATGAAATCATTCTCTACCCCCAAGACAGTAATTGATAAACTGCTGTGCTGTTCTTCCTGAGATTCCACCATGTGAAAGCTCCCACTTGTTAGCCTCTGCCATAAGCTCTTCATCTGTCATCTTAACATTATTCTTCCTTGCAAGACCAATAACAATATCAAAGAATTCCTTCTGTGATGGCTTAGAGTAGCTTATCTGGCATCCAAATCTGTTCACTAATGAAAGCTTCTCCTCAATAGTATCAGATCTGTGAAGGCCATTATTGCTCTCCATATCATTTCTGTCATTCCATGTTTCCTTGATAAGATGTCTTCTGTTAGATGTTGCATAGATAAGAATATTATCAGGCTTAGTCTCAACACCGCCTTCAATTACAGCCTTTAAGAACTTGTATTCAATCTCGAATTCCTCGAAAGATAAATCATCCATATATATGATGAACTTGTAATTTCTGTTCTTAATGCTTGCTATAACATTAGATAAATCCTTGAACTGATGCTTGTATATCTCTATCATTCTAAGACCCTGGTCATAATATTCATTGACAATAGCCTTGATAGAAGTTGACTTACCTGTTCCGCTGTCACCGAAAAGAAGCGCATTATTAGCTTTTCTTCCCTGAACAAAGGCCTCTGTATTCTCCACAAGCTTCTTCTTCTGGATTTCATAACCTATAAGGTCATCTAACATAACCTTATCCATATTGTTAATTGGTGTAAATGTAACGCCATTATCACCACCTGTTACCCTGAATGCCTTATTAAGTCCGAACATTCCCACACCATATGCTTTATAGAAATCAGTAACATAATTAAAGAACTCATTCTCGTCCTTTGCTGTCTCAAGCTTAAGGCTTAAAGCCTGTACCTTCTCACTTACATTCTTATTGTACATAAGCTCTTTCTTAACAATTGCCTTGTAATCAGATATAAGTGAAAAGCAGTTGATTCCAAGTGCAGCCTCAATAGGTCTGAAATCATAATTAAACAGATTCATAAACACCTTGAAGTCGTTCTTAGCAAATTCATTAACACTTCCATCATTAGCACCTACCTTTTCACATGTAAGGCTGAATGGATTCTCATTAGTTATAAGATAGAATGTAAGATAATTATGCCATAAATTCTTATCAAAGCCATAATCTGTGGCAACCTCCAATATTCTCTTAATCTGCTCATATATATCGCTTATAAGCTTGTCAGGAGTCTCCTCGTCCCTGTCAAATTTTTTGAAAATATCGGACATTTTCATAAGAATAGTGTCCTCATGATTACCATATATAATAAGCTTCGCAACTTCTCTGTACATTAATTATTTCCTCTTCTTTCTCTTATTAATTACAAGCTGCATGACCAAAATGGCTACACCTGCAATTGACACCAACGCTCCCTCTTTAAGAAGCGGCGTAGAATACTTAAGTGTTACATTATGCGTTCCACTCGTAAGATATACAGCCATATACTGACCATTAGCATTATATAGCTTTTGTCTTTCTCCGTCTACATATACCTTCCAGCCCTTTGAATAAGGGATTGTAAGACACAGATATTTATTACGGTCAAGTGTTATCTGACCTGTAACCTTATTATTTCCAAGCTCTACATCTGTTAATACATTTTCTTTAAGTGTATTAATCTCGTCAGTGTAACTGTTCATTGGCTGGCATACAATCTGTATATCTTCATAAGAATACACGCCAATCTTCTGGAAAGTCACTGTAACTGATGTAACATTTTCTTCCGAATAGCCCATATTCACACTGAAATCATGCTGGTTACTGTAATAGCTGTAATCAGATGTAAAGTAATTCATTGACTTGGTTACTCCTGTATTAGTCGTAATTCCAAGCTTAACACTGCTTGTAGACTGTGTCCAGTATATGAAATTCTTAAATATCTTTTTCTTTTCATTATGTGAAAGCTCTTTCCAGTCTGCCTTAGAGTATAAGTCTAATGGGTCGAACTTTTTCTTTCCAAAATACAGCTGGAACTGTGCCGCTCCTTCATAGTCAAGACCATTAATATTAAAGTAAGTCTCGCCTGCACCACTGCCTGTAAGGTTAAATGTTACCCTGGCACCTGCCTTAGTTACTGCAAATGTATTATCCATACACTGTACTTCTTTGGCATCATAATCCATTGTATAATCTTTAATCTGGCTGTCATAACTTAAATCTTTAACAGATACCCTGTCAGGAAGCGCCTCCCTGGTATCCTTCCCACTCCTGTCAATAACAACAGCCTGAAGCATTGCTTTCTGCTTATCAACTGCACTTAAGCCCTCCCATTCATTCTTATTAACAGCCTTGTCATAAGTAAATCCTAACGGAAGTGCATTGTCGTTATTATACATTACATAATCATCATTTTCTGATTCATAAGCAAATCCATATGGAACAAGTCCGCCGGTCTTACTCACCAGATACTTTGAGGCAGATGACAATGTTATAAGAGATGACCTGTCATCATAGCCTGTGTATTTGTGTGGAAGCAGCGTATCAAGCCTGATTGCACAATCATATCTGAACTTCGATACATACGGATTAGTAAGTGTCCAGTACAGATTAGAGGATGATATTCCTGTTATGCAGTTCATATTGTACGAAAGTCCAGAGCCTGAATATCTGATAAAATCTGTATCTTCAGCATCTTTACTTATAAGCTCCTTCTCGCTTCCAAACACATCTTCCTGTGCCATCTTAACGCTTATGCACTGTGCCGCATAATTTTCCCCAAATGAAGCATTTTTCCATATGCCATTGGCTAATGCCGCAAGCATAACCGCTACTGTCACCATCATGCATCTGCTATATTCATTGACACTCTTAATGCTTAAGCACATAAGTAAAACTGCACCGATTGCAACTGCACTTATAAGCTTGCCATTTCTTGAATACTTTACGCACATACATACCATGAAATATATTGTAAGTGCAATTCCAATAAAGCGGATTTCTTTTCTTTCCAGTGTTATAAGACGCGGCATCATGCACACAAGTATATATGCACATAACAATGCAAATGCATATATCCACCTGTTACACATATATGAAAATCCGTTCATTGCCTGTCCGAAGATCGGTATACATATCATCACAGCACTTATAATAAAATAAGTCTTAAGCATTGTGTACTTACGTCTGCTCTTAAACATTAAAAGCACTGCAAGTAACACCGGTACTGCAAATCCCATGCATGTCCAGAAGTTATCACCCTCAACGATAAAAAGTCCAGGAAGCTTTGCATAGTATGAAAAAGGATATACCAGTCCCATTTTGTTAGGTGTATTAAATCTGCTGTCACTTAAGAAAACGTGAAGCACGGGGAGAAACACTATTGCTGCCATACACAGTCCTGTAACTGATGAAACAGCCAGGCTTAATATCCCCTTACTCCACATTTTCACATTCTTTCCATAACAGAATATGAATCTTACAATAACATATATAATTGTTGTGAACACAAGCATGTAGAAGAAATAGAAATTACTCATTGCTGCAACAGTTACTGTTATTGTAAAAAGCCACATTTTCTTCTCTCTGATTATCTTCTCAACGCCTAATATAAGCAGTGGATAATACACAAGCGGGTTAAGAAAGAACGGATGTCTTACCGCATTGTATATTGCCCAGTAGCAGAATGCATAAGCTACTGCCCCTGGAAGGACATATCTTTTCTTATGTCCTGTATAAAAACACAACAGTGAAAATGCTATACCTGACAGATATATTCTTAAAAGAATCATTGCTTCATAGAATATATACATGTACTTTGCAGGAAACAGGAAGCAGAAGAATGTAAATGGGTCGCCTATAACATAATAGTGAAATGTTCCTATAACATCACTTCCCTCACCTATTGCAAAATCCCACTGTGGTATTACAAACTGATGATTGATAAATATATTTTTAAAGAAATCCCTTAAATACTGTGAATAATATATGAGTGACTTGTAATGCTGTTCCCAGCCATCAACCTCCCATATAAATGTCTTTCCAGTAAAAAAATAAAAAGAAAACACACCTATAGCAAGGATTGCGAAAATAACTGAATAAACCAGAAAATATGTTGATTTTCTGGAATCAAGTCTTTTATAAAAATCTTGTAACTTCGATTTCATCTCTGCCATAGGTGTATCTTCTCTTTTCTTAAACTAGGAAACTGCCATAAGCATAAGCCTACGGCAGTTTCTTATTATAACTCATTGTGATTAAATTATCAATGAAGATGTATTATCTTCTTAGGGCACTTCTCAGCACACTTTCCACAACCTGTACACTTTGAATAATCAATATGTGCAATATTGTTTTCTACTGTAATAGCACCGAACTCACACTGCTTTGTACATAACATACATCCAATACATCCAACAGAGCATGCTGACATAACATCTTTACCCTTATCATTAGATGAACAGTTAACTGTATAGTTACTCTTGTATGGTATGATTTCAATAAGGTGTCTTGGACATACAGCAACACATTTACCACATGCTTTACATTTGCCCTTATCTACTACAGCAATACCATTAACAATATGAATTGCATCAAAAGGACATGCCTTAACACATGAACCATATCCCATACATCCGTATGTACATGCCTTAGAACCGCCGTTAGGAACGACGTTCATTGCTGTACAATCCATTGCACCTGAGTACACATAATTTTCTTTTGCTTTGTCGCAGTCACCAGCACATTTAACAAATGCTGTCATTCTTACTGATTCTCCAACTTCCTCACCCATGATTGCACCAATCTTTGCTGCAACCGGTGCGCCACCAACTGGACATGCGTTAGCTGGAGCTTCTCCTGCGGCAATTGCCTTAGCAAGTGCATCACATCCTGCATATCCACAACCACCACAGTTGTTTCCAGGAAGCTCTGCTCTTACATCTATCTCTTTCTGATCTACTTCAACATAGAACTTCTTACCCATTACTCCGAGGAAAAGTCCGAGAAGAAGACCAGTGCAGCTTACAACAACTGCAGCAATAATTATACCTGACATCTTGTCGTCCTCCTCTTAAATAATACCTGAAAATCCAAAGAATGCGATAGCCATAAGTCCTGCAGTAAGTAATACAATAGGCATTCCCTTAAAGCTTTCCGGAACATCATTGAATTCGTTTCTTTCACGTATACCAGCCATGATTATGATTGCTATTGTAAAACCAACAGCTGTTCCTAATCCACTGACTACAGAATCTAAAAGCTTCTGACCAATATTAAGTCCTGCTGCTGTGTTATAGTTCTGTACGTTAGTAAGTGCAATACCAAGTACTGCACAGTTAGTTGTAATAAGTGGAAGGTATACACCAAGTGCTTCATAAAGAGATGGTGATGTCTTCTTTAAAAACATTTCAACAAACTGAACAAGTGCCGCAATTACAAGGATGAATACAATTGTATTCAGATATGTAAGCTTAAGCGGTGTAAGTATACAGTCATATATAAGACTGCAGACAGCTGATGAAATAGTGATAACGCCGATAACAGCGCCACCCATTCCTGCTGCTGTGTTTATCTTCTTAGAAACTCCAAGGAAAGGACACAAACCGAGGAACTGGCTTAAAACTACATTATTGACAATTGCTGTACTTACAGCTATCAATAATAACTGTGAAAAATATCCCATATTTACCTCCCTTAGTTATTCTTAGCCTCAGCCTTAGCTTCTTCTATCTCTTCTGTGTAGTCAGGAACTTCTGCAGGCTTCATGCCTTTCTTTCTCTTAATTCTGTTCATAATAGCAATCATGAATGCAAGAACAAAGAACGCTCCTGGTGCAAGGATAAAGATACTTGCTGGTGTGTAACCGATTGTTGAGAGATCAAATAATGCGTTAGTACCATCTGAGAAAATTGTACCGCCACCGATAAGCTCTCTTATTGCTCCAAGGATTGTGATAGCAATTGTGAATCCAAGTCCCATACCTATTCCATCAAAGAATGAAGGAATTGGAGGATTCTTAGAAGCATAGGCTTCCGCACGTCCAAGGATAATACAGTTAACAACTATAAGAGGAATATATATTCCAAGTGAGTCGTACAGACTTGGCAGGAAGCCCTGCATAAGGAACTGTACCATTGTAACAAATGATGCAACGACAACGATGAACGCTGGCATTCTTACACCATCTGGAATAACCTTACGAAGTAATGAAATCATAAGGTTTGATAATGCAAGTACTACTGTAGAAGAAAGTCCCATACCTATACCATTGATTGCTGATGTAGTAACCGCAAGTGTAGGACACATACCAAGTGTAAGTACCAGGGTAGGATTCTCTTTAATAATACCATTATAAAGTCTTTCTATACATTTATTCAAAGTCCGCACCTCCCTAGTTTCCTGCCACAAGCTTGTAAACTGCAAGCGCATAATTTACACCCTTTGTGACTGATTTAGAAGTAATTGTAGAACCACCGATTGCATCAACATTAGCATTGCTTTCTGATGCTGAACCATCTGTTACTACTGAAAATGATGCAACTGCATCAGACTTAGCTGTAAACTGTGATGTAAATGATGGATCCTGTTTAGCTCTCATACCAAGACCAGCAGTTTCGCTGATTGAAAGGAATGATACTCCAAGTACCTTTCCTTCTGTTGAAATACCAACTGTAAACTTGATATCTCCGCCGTAACCGTCACTATCTGTAACTGTTACAACATAACCTGCTGTCTCGCTGCCTTTCTTTCCTATAGCAACTTCATTGACCTTATCCTTAGAGAAGTCAATGTCTGATGAAGCATTAATAACATCATCAGAAGGAAGGGCATCTATTGTCTCAAAGCTGTCTGCTTCTGCAAGAACTGCTTTGTAAGCCTTTTCCTTGGCATTCTCGTTAGCCTTTGCAATAGGATCAAGTGTTATCTGATATACAACACCAAGAAGAATTCCGGCTACAAGTGTTATAGCAAATAAAACTAATGCATCTTTAACTATTTTCTTCATCTTATGCAGCCTCCTTTGCTTTCTTCTCTGGCTTCTTCTTACCAAATGACTTAGGAACTGTTACTCTCTCAATAAGAGGAACTAAGAGGTTACAGAAGATAATTGCATATGAAACGCCTTCTGCTGAACCACCATACATTCTGAAAATGAATGTAAGAAGACCTAAGCAGCAGCCAAATACAATTTTACCATTAGGTGTAATTGGTGAAGTTACATAATCTGTCGCCATGAAGATGGCACCAAGTAAAAGTCCACCACCACATACTTCCTCAAGCATGTAGATTACATCGAAATGATGTCCTGGTGCAAAAAGGAATATAAGCACTGCAAATACACCTACATATGTTACAGGTATTCTCCAGTTAATAACCTTTCTTGCAAGTAGGTAGATACCACCTAAAAGAAGACAGATTGCTGAAGTCTCACCGATAACACCACCTGTTGTACCAATAAACATCTTAGCTAATGAAACAACGCCTGTTGATTCTGCACCCGGCTTAAGGAGTGCAAGAGGTGTTGCTCCTGAATATGCGTCTAAAAATCCGTTAGATGTAACGAAATTAGTCATCGGACCTGTATATGCAATAAGAAGGAAACATCTCGCTGCAAGAGCAGGGTTCATGAAGTTCTGTCCAAGTCCTCCAAAAAGCTGCTTAACTACGATAATTGCAAATACACATCCTACGATTTCAAAACCAACATTTAATGTTGATGGAATATTTAATGCAATAAGAAGACCTGTTACTGCTGCACTTAAATCTGTAACAGTAACTTTCTTATGCATGAAATACTGATATAATGCCTCACATGCTACACAAGTAACAATACCGATTACTATACGAAGCAGTGCATCGAGGCCAAAATTAACTATACCAAATATGCTGGCAGGAGTTAAAGCAATAAGAACATCTCTCATTATTGTCTGAGTAGTATTCCCGCTTCGCACATGAGGATTAGTCGATACGTTAAAAATCTCACTCACTTTGATTGCCCACCTTTCTACTTCTTTCTTCTGTTAGCAAGTACTGTACTTCTCATAGCCTTAATCTGCTGTGTTAATGGTCTCTTGGCTGGACAGACATATGAACAGCTTCCGCACATTACACATTCCATACCATCGAATTTAGTAAAGCCTTCTTCATCATTACGTGATGCAAAACCGGCAAGCTTTGCTGGAAGAAGGTGTTCTGGACATGCCTCACCACATTTACCGCATCTTATACATGCAGAAGATGTGGTCTTAGATACTATATCCTTCTGGAATACAAGAAGTGATGAACTTCCCTTAACAACAGGTACGTCAAGACTGTACATGGCAAATCCCATCATAGGACCACCGGAAATATATTTCTCAGGTTCTCCTACAGGACCACCGGCAGCGTCAAGAAGCTGTCTGTAATTAGTTCCTAACCATACATAGAAGTTGCCAGGCTCTTTAACTCCGTCGCCTGTTACAGTACATATTCTCTTAGTAAGAGGCTTACCTTCTATAACTGAAAGATAGATTGAGAATATTGTATCAACATTATGTACGATACAGCCTGCATCAGCTGGAAGCATGCTTGAATTAATAGCTCTTCCTGTTGTTGCATATATAAGACTACGCTCTCCTCCCTGTGGATACTTAGTCTTTAATGGCTTAACTTCAATATCAGGCTCAGAAGCTGTAGCTTCCTGCATGATTCTTATTGCCTCAGGCTTATTATCTTCAATACCGATAATTCCCTTAGCATGGTCAAATATCTTAAGAGCAATCTTAAGACCCATAACAACCTTGTCTGATTCTTCTAATAATCTTCTGTAATCAGATGTAAGGTAAGGCTCACACTCTGCTCCATTAACGATAATGTAATCTATGGCTTCAGGATTCTTTGGCGAGAGCTTAACATTAGTTGGGAAACCAGCTCCTCCCATACCTACAACACCAGCAGCCTTGATTCTTTCTAAGATAACATCCTTAGTAAGATCCTCGAACTTCATAGATGTATATTCAACTTCTTTGAATTCGCCATCATTCTCGATAATGATAGAATTGCACTTACCGCCTGTAGCCAACGTTCTTGGCTCAATAGCTTTAACAGTACCTGATACAGATGAATGAATGTTCGCAGAAACAAATCCACCTGCCTCGGCTATCAGCTGGCCTGCAAGGACATAGTCGCCCTTGGCAACAACTGGCTTAGCAGGTGCGCCGATGTGCTGTGAAAGCGGGAATACCATCTCTCCTACGGCTGGAAAGAGTTCTTTGATTGGTTTATCCTTAGAAAACTCTTTGCCGTCATAAGGATGACATCCACCTTTAAATGTACACTTTCCCATGACATATTTCTCCTTATAAAGTTTTTATTAAATAGTATTTTATCTCAATAAATAGCAAAAATCTACTTTTTTTTGTGTATATATTCCTATATAATAAGAGAAAATGAGTACTTTTTTAACAATCAGTTTGTCTAATCAAACCTAAAACGAGGATTTTTTATGATAACTATTAATGATACCCTGCACACAAACGCAGACATCTCAATGCTTAAAGCAATATGTCCGGATACTGACAGCATCTGCTTTTTTGATATAGAAACCACAGGATTTTCAAGAAATTATAATATAGTATACCTCATAGGCGCTGTATATTTCCGTAACGGAATATCGCATTATTTACAGTGGCTTGCAGAATCCGATTCCGATGAAGCTTATATTTTATCCGCATTTAATGATTTTCTAAAAGATTTTCATACATTAATACATTTTAATGGGGATGCCTTCGATATTCCTTTTATTACTGAGCGTGCAGCACATCTTAATGTGGCACTTGACCTTTCACATCTTGAAAGCCTTGACTTATATAAAACTGCAAGAAAATGTAAATCTATTCTGTCACTTTCTGACTATAAGCAGAAAACTATTGAACATTTTCTTGGAATAGAACGTGAAGACATGTATTCAGGCGGTGAACTTATTGATATATACAGGAAATTTGCAGCAAAACCTTCTGATACAGCACATAACGAATACAGGAAACTTCTCCTTCTTCACAACCATGACGATATAGAAGGAATGCTAAGCCTGCTTCCACTGGTTTCCTATTACGCAGTAATTATGAATTCTTACACTGTTGACAATGCTGTCATTGATAAAGATACTGATTCCAATGGTAATGTGAGTCTTAGGCTGATTGCTGAATGTTCACTTCCCGTAAGCGTACCCGTGGACAGACATATATGTCTTGACAATGTACATATTCTGATAAAGAACTGTACATTAACTCTTGTAATCCCGGTTATATCAGATACTTTGAAATACTTTTTTAAAGACTATAAGAATTATTATTATCTGCCATCAGAAGACGAAGCCATTCACAAAAGCATTGCACAATATGTAGACAGTAATAACCGTGTTAAATGCTCTGCTTCCAACTGTTACACCAAAAAAGCAGGCATTTTTCTTCCGCTCTATGACAATTGTGATTTAAACATATTTAAAAAAGATTATTCTGACCCGGAAAAATACTGCAACGCAGATGATATACTGTTAAAAAGCACTGACAATACAAGCAAATACATACATTCCGTTATAAACCATATTCTATTGTAATTCTGCTACTCTTTTATAAAACATGAAAGGAATATTTATAATCTAATGGATAATGAATCACTTTTAAAAAATAAAATAATGGACGCAGCAAATCGTTCCTTCAGACAAAATATATACACATATACTAATTTTCTTGATATTAATGAGCAGTCAGTATTCGCACAGATGAGAAACGCACTTAATTTCGTAGCTTTTAAAACATACGGTGGCAATGATGCATGTGAAAGACAGATGATACAGTTTGGTTCTTACGAAACTCTTGGCTATGAAGAAGAATTTCCTATAACTCTTATAAAGATATCTCCTCTTATAGAAAAATATGCTGAATCACTGTCACACAGAGATTACCTTGGTGCTCTTATGAATCTTGGAATTAAAAGAGAAATGCTTGGAGACATAAATATAAAAGGCAAGGACGCCTATCTTTACTGTGTTTCACATATTGCTGATTTCATAATTGACAACCTGTCTACAGTAAAGCATACACATATCCAGTGTACAAAGACTGATATTAACGATATCGAATGTTCACCTGAGCTTGAAGATATTGAAGTTTTATCTGCAAGTGAACGGATTGACGCTGCCGTTGCCAGCCTCACAAAGCTAAGCCGAAGTCAGGCAGTAGAATTATTCAGGGCAAGAAAAATATTCATAAACAGCCGTCAGATGGAAAACAACAGCTATCAGTTAAAAGCTAATGATGTACTTGTTATCCGCGGAACAGGCAAATTCATCTATCAGGGCTGCGGTAGAGAAACAAAAAAAGGCCGTGTCTATCTTTCATTTAAAAAATATGTTTAAAAAAAGGGCTGTGAGAACAGCCCTTTTAATATCTTTAATTACTCTTCTGTTGCTGGAGCTTCTTCCTGAGCTTCGTTGTCGTTAAGTAATGCCTTAATGCTTAAGCTGATCTTCTTATCAGCTTCGTTAAGGTCAACAACCTTAGCTTCGATTTCCTGACCGATTGAAAGTGCATCTGATGGCTTCTCAATACGTTCTCTTGAAATCTGTGAAACATGAAGTAATGCGTCGATTCCATCTTCTAACTGAACAAATGCACCGAAATCTGTCATTCTTGCAACTGTTCCCTTAACAACATTACCTACAGCATACTTCTCTGCTGCGTTGTTCCATGGATTAAGGTCTGGATACTTAACTGAAAGTGCAATCTTATCTCCGTTAATCTCTTTGATAAAGCACTTAACTGAATCTCCAATCTTGTAAACCTTCTTAGGATTCTCTGTTCTTCCCCAAGACATCTCTGAGATGTGAAGAAGACCATCTACTCCTCCTAAGTCAATGAATGCACCGAAATCTGTAACATTCTTAACTGTTCCTTCGATTGTATCGCCTTCCTTAATCTTAGAAAGAACTGCCTCTGCTGCTGCCTTCTTAGCTGCAACAATAAGCTGCTTGCAGTCACCGATAATCTTTCTGTTCTTAGGATCATATTCAGTGATTACAAATGTAACTTCCTTACCATTATATACAGATAAATCCTTTACGAATGTATCTGAAATAAGGCTTGCAGGAATAAATACTCTTGCTTCGTCAACGATAACTTCAAGACCGCCCTTAATGTTCTTAGCAACGCCTGTGATTGGTTCCTGACTGTTAAATGCATCTTCAAGCTTCTTATTGCCATTATCTGCAACAAGCTTTCTATATGTAAGAGCAACCTGTCCCTCACCATCATTTGATTTAAGAACCTTAGCCTTCATCTCATCTCCAACTGAGACTACAGTAGTAAGATCTACATCAGGAGCTGATGTATACTCTGAACGAGTAATAATTCCATCAGATTTGCCACCTATATTAAGCACGATTTTATCCGGCTTAACTGCAATAACAGTTCCGTCTACAACTTCACCTGTGCGGATTTCCTTCCATTCTTCGTTATCTAACATCTGTGCAAAGCTTTCTTCTGACATTAGTATAAACCTCCTCAATGATATTGTTTGGGGTTGATGCCCCGGCTGTAATACCTATGCAGTCTGATGATTTGAGCTTATCAAGCTCAAGGCCGCTAAGAGTCTGAATGTAAAAGGTTTCCTGACATTCCGTCTTGCAAATTTCATACAGTTTACGAGTGTTTGAACTACTGCTGTCCCCTATAACAATCATAGCATCAGCTCTTCGAGCAATCCGTCTTGCCTCATTCTGACGCTCCTCAGTTGCATTACATATCGTATTACTAATGCAAATATTGTACTCTTTTTTCTTTATAATTTCAACTAAATCTTGAAATTTCTTGTAATTAAATGTCGTCTGGGATACCACACGCACATTTTTACGCTTGTCAAGTTTCAACTTTTCAGCTTTTTCAACTGTATCAACAACATGTACAGGTGTCTCAGACCATCCCATAATGCCTTCAACTTCAGGATGCTTCTCATTTCCAATAATTACAATCTGATCACCTTCAGTACTTGCATCCTTTACAATTTTGTGAATCTTTAATACAAATGGACATGTTGCATCCACAATCTTTGCCCCGCTGTTCTTTATTGATTCATATACTGCCTTTGATACTCCATGAGATCTGATTATAACAGTTGACTTTTCAGGTTCTGGAATCTCAGATATATCATTAACAGCCTTTACACCCTTGCTCTCAAGTTCATTGACAACCTCAGTATTATGAATTATCGGACCATAAGTATATACATTTTTCTTGTCTGCCTCAGCATACACAGTATCCATTGCCCTCTGAACACCAAAGCAGAAGCCTGCTGACTTTGCAAGTATTACTTCTTTCAATTATCTGCCCGCCTTCTTTTCATCTATTATCTTACTTAAAGCAGCTACAACCTGTTCTATATTCATATCTGATGTATCAACAAGCACAGCGTCATCTGCCTGCTTTAAAGGAGATATCGCTCTGTGCATATCTTCATAGTCTCTTTTTTCAATATCCTCTTTGATAGCATCAAAACTACAATCTTCACCTTTTTCCTTAAGTTCATCATATCTTCTCTTAGCTCTCGCATCAGAACTTGCTGTAAGATATATCTTTGCAAACGCATCTGGAAGCACTGTTGTTCCTATATCTCTCCCATCCATGATAACATCTGTTTTCTTTGCAAGTCCTCTCTGAAGTGCAACCAGCTTAGTCCTTACTGCTGCATACTTAGATGTCTTTGATGCCATCTTCCCTGTTTCTTCTGTTCTTAAAAGTGATGTTACATTCTCACCATTAAGTATTATCTGCTGTACGCCGTCTTTGTACTCAATACTAATATCAATATTATCTACAGCACCATTAATTGCATTCTCATCATCTGGATTAATGTCGTTCTGTGAAAAATATACAGCCATTGCCCTGTACATTGCACCTGTATCAACATACACATATCCTAACTGCTTTGCTAAAAGCTTTGCTATTGTACTTTTTCCTGCTCCTGCAGGTCCATCGATCGCTATTGCACTCATTTTCTCTGCTCCTTTAAATAAATTATTGTATATGGCTTGCAGCAGCGTATGCTGTTGACCATGCTACCTGTAAATTAAATCCTCCGGTAACTGCATCAACATCTATAACCTCTCCTGCAAAATATATATTCTTAACAAGCTTTGATTCCATTGTTGAAGGATTAATCTCCTTTACATTAACCCCTCCCTGTGTAATTATCGCTTCATTAAAACCTCTTGTGGAGGTTATCGTCATCTCAAAATTCTTAAGAAGCTTCACAAGTCTCTGTCTTTCTTCCCTTGTAACCTCATTAACCTTCTTTTCAGGCTTAATTCCCGACTGCATTACAATCACAGGAATAAGCTTCTTAGGAAGCAGCTCATCTAATGAATTCTTAAACGCCTTGTTCTGTTCCTTTGAGAAATCCCTTAATATTCTCTCATCAAGCTGTTCATCAGTAATTGCAGGCTTTAAGTCTATGCTTAATCTTACCGGTCTTTCCTTAACTATTCCTGTAATAACGCTGCTTGCACTTAATATTACAGGACCGCTTACTCCAAAATGCGTAAAAAGCATTTCTCCAAAATCCGTAAATACTTTCCTGTCACCATCATAAAATGCAACTTCTATATTCTTAAGACTAAGTCCCATAAGAAGTTCTTCCCACTCTTCCCTTACATTAAGGGGAACAAGTGCCGGAAGTATTGATGTAACGCTGTGTCCGAGACTTTTTGCAAATCTGTATCCATCCCCTGTAGAACCTGTAGATGAATATGAATTACCACCTGTTGCAATAACGCACGCATCACCTTTAATCTCCTTCTGTCCTGATGCATCTTTTACAACAACACCTGCAAATTCGCCATTTTCCTCATTCACAGCTACAACCTGTGTATTAAGAAGCACATTTACACCAAGTTTTTTCATCTGCCTTGAAAGCGCACCTATAACATCAGACGAATGGTCTGATTCCGGGAATACCCTGTTGCCTCTCTCAATCTTGAATTTAAGTCCCAGCTCATCAAAAAATCCCATACAGTCATAGTTAGAAAACCCTCTTAAACTGCTGTACATGAACTTTTTATTGGTAACTATGCTATTAAATATATCTTCTTCATCCCCGGCATTGGTAAAATTACATCTGCCCTTTCCAGTAATAAAAAGCTTCTTTCCAAGCTTTTCATTCTTTTCAATAAGTGTAACCTTATTATTGTTTCTGGCAGCAGTTATCGCAGCCATCATTCCTGCTGCACCACCGCCTATTATTATAACATTGCTCATTATTGCTCTCTCTTACTTCTCTTTATCAATAGCTGCATTATCCATACATTTTCTTAATTCATTGACAACATTTTCATCTAACATATTAATCTCATCATTGCCTGAATACTCGAAATTATCAACAAATGCGTTAATCTTCTCAATATTCTCCACTACCTGTTCACTGTTTTTTAGGCACAATGATACTATCAGGGCATTAATAAGGCTCATTGGTGCAACGAGCGAGTCAACTATTGACGCCATATCACTTCTTGCAAACAGATTGCATGATGAATACATATTCATTGGTGAATGTATCGAATCTGTTATAGCAATAACTCTTGCCTGTCTGTTATTAGCAAATTCCATTGCTTTAAGCGTTCTCATTGAATATCTTGGAAAGCTGATACCTATTGCAACATCACCTTTACCTATGTACATCATCTGTTCAAATAGTTCATTGGAATTACCAGTCTTTATAACCTGTATGTTCTTCTTAATCATGCGCAGATAATATCCTAAGAATTCAGCAAGAGGTTCACACGCTCTTGCACCAATTATGTATACACTGTCTGCCGCCATTATATCTTCAACAGCTATATCAAACGACGCTGTATCCAGTGACTTTAATGTATGTTCTATCTTTCTTGCATCCATTGACATAACATTATTCACTACCATATTGGTTGTCATATGTGAATTAAGCACATCAATCCTGTCAAAAGAATGAATCTTCTCCTGTAATATCCCTTCTAATGATCTCTGAAACTCTGGATATCCCGAAAATCCAAGTGCTGCTGGAAATCTTACAACTGTCGATTCACTTACGCCCACAACTTCTCCAAGCTTTGCTGCCGTAAGAAATGCACATTTTTCATAGTTGGCAAGTATGAAATCTGCAATTCTTTTATGACCTTTGCTAAGCTTTGGAAGACGGACTCTTATAAGACTTAATATATCAGTATGTTGTTCAAAATCACTCATTATCTATAAAAAGCTCTGAAAAATATGGCAGTTCCTTTATCCAGTCACAGAATGTATGCCACTCAGCAAGCTTATGACCCTTTCTAGAATAATATATTCCAACAAGATTCTCATAATTGAGAGTACATGTTCTCATCTGGTTATAACTTTCTGGAAGAAGCTGAATCATGCTGTACCATAATGCTTTATCCTTAGTTTCAACAAATTCTGTTCTTATCCCTTCAAGAAAATCAATATTCTTCTGCATCATCTCAAGAGTTGCGTCAGTCATATGGTCTGTACTGAAATCAGCCATCTCAAAAGGCTTGCTGTGAATCTTATGCATTGTGCTTGTTGAGTTAGCAACAGTTCCAACCTTATATGTGTCGTATTCTTTCCACCAGTAAAGAGGTGCTGTTATATCAACTGTAACAAATATCTGTCTAATAAACTTTCTGTGGTCTGAGCCTGCCTTACATAATCTCTTGGCAAGGTCAAGATCATTAGGACCAAAAACAAAATTCCCCTTCTCATCGAAATAGCTATCCATTCTTGCCCAGCTGTTCAATGGATTTCTTGCCCCTCTGATGGCATTATTCATATTCATAACTTCAAATCGTTCTAACTTAATCACAATTGTGCTCCTTTTGTTTAATCATACAGTTTAATTTTACATGTAAAATGCATTTATATCAAGGGGAACATTCTGGATTGCAGGCTTGCTGCCTTGCTTTTTTTGCAGGTCAAGGCTCTACGCAGCTTCACTGCAAAAAAAGACCGCCACATACGCTTTTGCGCACATGACGGCCGTTATTATTAATTATTAGACTGGATAAGCCTTATTAGCTGTATCTGCCTTAGCAGGATCAACCTTTGTCTGCTGAGCTTCTCTATATTTGAAGAACTCTGTAGCAACCTGTGGGAATAAGGCATATGAAAGCACATCCTCATCCTGCTGCTTGTACTGCTGTACAATTGGATCATTCTTGAATTTCTCAAGCTGTGGTTCAATTAAGTCAGCTGGACGGCATGTGATAGGCTTTGTATCACCAATAGCCTTCTTCTGAACTTCTGGATTGAATGGCTTGATTGTCTGACCAAATTCACCTGCAAGAACCTTCTTAGATTCCTTAGTAATCATCTTGTATCTCTCACCCTGTAATACATTAAGAACAGCCTGAGTACCAACAATCTGTGATGAAGGAGTAACAAGAGGTGGCTCACCATAATCTTTACGAACTCTTGGGATTTCCTCTAATACATCTCTGTACTTGTCCTCTGCACCAGCTTCCTTAAGCTGTGATACAAGGTTAGAAAGCATTCCACCTGGAACCTGATAAAGTAATGTCTTAATATTAACTCCAAGAACCTTAGTGTTCATAAGTCCGCTCTTTAATGCTTCCTCACGCATTGGCTGGAAGTAATCAGCTATCTCAGCAAGAAGATTCTGGTCAAGTCCTGTATCATACTGTGTACCCTTAAATGTCTCTACCATAACCTCTGTAGCTGGCTGTGATGTTCCCATTGAGAATGGTGACATAGCTGTATCAATAATATCAGCACCTGCTTCTACTGCTTTTAAGTATGTCATTGAAGCTACACCAGATGTATAATGTGTATGCATCTGGATAGGAAGAGATGAACCATCCTTTAATGCCTGTACAAGTTCTGTAGCCTTGTATGGAAGTAAAAGTCCAGCCATATCCTTGATACAGATAGAATCTGCACCCATGTCTTCAATTCTCTTAGCTGTCTCTTTCCAGTAATCAAGTGTATATGCATCACCTAATGTATAAGAAAGAGCAATCTGAGCATGTCCTTTTTCCTTCTTGGCAGCCTTAACAGCCGTCTCTAAGTTTCTCAAATCATTAAAGCAGTCGAAAATACGGATAATATCAATACCGTTAGCAATTGACTTCTGAACAAAGTACTCAACTACATCATCTGCATAATGATTGTAACCTAATATATTCTGTCCTCTGAAAAGCATCTGAAGCTTAGTATTCTTAAATCCATCTCTAAGCTTACGAAGTCTTTCCCATGGATCTTCCTTAAGGAATCTGAGTGAAGCATCAAATGTAGCTCCTCCCCAGCACTCTACTGAATGATAACCAACCTTATCCATCTTATCTACGATAGGAAGCATCTGCTCTGTTGTCATTCTTGTAGCTATAAGAGACTGATGTGCATCACGCAATACTGTCTCAGTAATCTTTAAAGGTTTTTTAACCTGTTCTGCCATAATATCCTCCTTTTACATAACGCCAAACATGGCCATAAATGTACCGGCTGCAACCGCTGTACCAATAACACCGGCAACATTAGGTCCCATAGCATGCATCAGAAGGAAGTTAGAAGGATCTGCCTCAGAACCAACTTTCTGTGAAACTCTGGCTGCCATAGGAACCGCAGATACACCTGCTGAACCAATAAGCGGATTAACCTTACCATGTGTAACAAGACACATAATCTTACCAAATAACACACCTGCTGCAGTACCAAATGCAAATGCAATAAGTCCTAATGCAACAATCTTTAATGTATCAAAGTTAAGGAATGCTTCTGCACTTGTTGTAGCACCAACTGATGTTCCAAGGATAATAACAACTATGTACATAAGTGCATTAGAAGCTGTCTCTGCAAGCTGCTTAACAACTCCACTTTCCTTGAAAAGGTTACCTAACATAAGCATACCAACAAGTGGTGCTGTTGTAGGAAGAATAAGTACTACTACTACTGTAACTACTATAGGGAAAAGAATCTTCTCAAGTTTAGAAACAGGTCTTAACTGTTCCATCTTAACTTCTCTTTCCTTCTTAGTTGTTAAAAGCTTCATAATTGGTGGCTGGATAATAGGAACCAGTGACATATATGAATATGCTGCTACTGCAATAGGTCCCATATATTTAGTCTGACCAAGCTTACCTGCAAGGAATATTGAAGTAGGACCGTCTGCACCACCGATAATTGATATAGCTGCTGCTGCCTTATCTGGGAATCCCATAAGGATAGCCATAAGATATGCTGCAAAGATACCAAACTGTGCTGCTGCACCAAGCAGGAAACTTGCCGGGTTAGCAATCAATGGACCAAAATCAGTCATGGCACCAACACCTAAGAAAATAAGTGATGGTAAAATACTCCATTCATCAAGTAAATAGAAATAATGTAACAAACCACCTACACCGTTACTTGAATCCTCTATTGCTAACATAATGTCAGGATAAAGGTTTACAAGAAGCATACCAAAAGAAATAGGTACTAAGAGCAGAGGTTCATATCCTTTTTTAATTGCAAGATAAAGGAAAACAAACGCAACCAGAACCATAAGGTAATTACCCCATGTAAGTCCGAAGAATGCACTCTGGTGAACGAGGTTTCCTAAAGTTGTTATAATATAACTCATCTTATACCTCCGTAAGTCACTTTATATCAGAATCATAATTAATTTAATGAAACTAATACCTTACCTGACTCTACAGAATCACCAGCTGCACACTCAACAGTTGCAATTGTGCCATCCTGAGGAGCACAGATTTCATTCTCCATCTTCATAGCTTCAAGGACAACTAATACGTCACCCTTCTTTACAGCAGCACCTGCTGTTGCATTAACTTTAAGAATCTTTCCTGGCATTGGAGCGTTAACCTTAACTGCTCCCTGAGCACCTGCTGGTGCTGCTGCCTTAGCTGCAGCCTTTGGAGCTGCTTTAGGAGCGGCTGCCTTAGCTGCTGGAGCTGCACTGCCTGTTCCCTCTTCTACAGTAACATCATATACGTTACCATTAACTGTAATTGTATAGTTCTTCATGATTATTTCCTCCTATTATTAACCTTTCTAATTGAACGAACAACAAGTCCATCTGCTGATGTTCCTTCTGAAGCTGCTATTGCTGCTGTAATTACTGCAACAAGTTCAAGATCGTCCTCAACATTTTCTTCTTCATTAGAAACAATCTGTGCTATAGCATTATCAACACCAACAGAAGCTGTGTCTTCTTTCTGTTCTTTCTTTCTGTTCTCAAATACGCTTATATACTTGAACAGAGAAATAATGAATGAAATGAATATAAGAACTACGAATACAGTTCCCATACCAATAAGTGTATTCATTCCGGCCTTACCCATCTTCTCACCTGTTGTGTAAGATGGATTAATAGCTCCACTTTCAAGTGTGTAATCTGTATTGATTACGAATTCAAATGTACATTCTCTCTTTTCGAATTCAAGTTTAACTGAAATAGTACATAATTCACTTGTTTCATCACTGACCTTTACATTAATGTTGTTAACATCAACAGCCTCTTTGAGTTCACCAAGTTCATCTTTAGTGCTGTTCCAGCTATTGTATAATCCTATTGTTTTAACATTCATTCCCTGCTGATTAACAATATACATCTTACTGTTAACATCATTAAGGGTTCTTCCTGCTTCTGCATCTGCAATAAGAGCATCTGTTCCTGCTTCACCCTGATTACTGTCAAGGTAAAGAATCATATCCTTTGCCCAGTCCTTGAGGTAATTCTCAACATAAGCAACCTCGCTATCTTTAACGGATTCTTTAGCTGTATTAGTATCAATCTGTGCATTGCCACAGGCTGTCATACTGAATACGCAGGCTAACATGCAGAATAACAATAAGAATCTTTTCAAATTAGTCTTCTTCATATTGTCACCTCTTAATTAAACTGTTCCATGCTTCTTGTCAGGACGAACCTCTCTCTTTGAAAATAACATTTCAAATGCAGCGGCTACATACTGTCTTGTATTCTCAGGGTCAATAACAGCATCAACATATCCTCTTGCTGCTGCTGACTCAACACTTGACTGTAACTTAGCATATTCAGCTGCTTTCTCTGAAACAGTTGCTGCCACATCAGAAGCGGCTGCTATCTCATCAGCATACATAATCTTTGCTGCAAGCTGTGAATCCATCATTCCGATAGAAGCTGTTGGCCATGCATATACAAGGTCAGCACCTAAAGACTTAGAGTTCATAGAAACATATGCGCTTCCATAAGCCTCACCTGTAATAATATTAACCTTAGGTACATCTGCGTTAGCAAATGCATATGTAAGCTTGGCACTTGCAATTGCAATTCCCTTCTCAGCTGCCACTGTAGCTTCAAATCCCTTAACATTAGTAAGTGTAAGTACCGGAATCTCAAATGCATTACAGAAATTAACGAAATCCTCTGCCTTGTAAGCACCCTTAACTGTAAGAACAGGCTCAAACTTCTCAGCCACTTCGCCCTCTTCATCATAAAGAGCTGTTCTGTTAGCTACAGCACCAATAGTAATTCCATCTACCTGAATAAATCCTGTAACCATTTCTTTAGCATATGAAGCCTTAACTTCAACAAATACATTATCATCAGCAATATCTGAAAGAGCTAATGCTGGGTCAGCAATCTCTGCTGCCATATCCGGGCATGCTCTGTTAAGATCATCTGTTGTCGCAGAAACTGCAGCATCCTCTTCGTTGTTAGCAGGAAGCATAGAAACTAACTGTCTTACACCATTAGCAATAGTCTCCTCATCTCCTGTAAAATCAACAACTCCTGCTTCTGCCTGGAACTTAGCTGACGCTGTGTCAAGCTTTGATTCATTATTACCATCTAATGCATTAGGGCTGTTAACAAAAAGCTTTGCCTTGCTATCTTCCATAAATGTAAAATCAGATAATGAAGAAAGAATTGCAAGTCCTCCGCCACAGTTACCATAAACTGCTGTAATCTGTGGAATAACACCTGATGCAATAGACATTTTCTTATAAATTGTACCGAAACCTTCAAGAGCATCTGTTGCTTCCTGAAGTCTTAAACCTGCGCAGTCAATAAGACCTATCACAGGAGTTCCCATCTTCATAGCATAATCATAAAGTGCTGAAATCTTCTTAGCATGCATCTCGCCGATAGAACCATTAAGAACAGTTGCATCCTGGCTGTATACATACACAAGATTACCATTAATAACTCCGTATCCTGTAATAACACCATCGGATGGAGCCTTCTTTTCCTGAATGTTAAAATCTGTAGATCTGGCAGTCACACCAGCACCGATTTCAACAAAGCTGCTATCATCAAGTATTGCTTCAATCCTTGATAATGCCTGTGTTGTATTACTCATTACGAGACCTCCCTTGTTTTTTACGTTGCTTTTGCGCAACTCTTTGTTAATTTTATTACAATCTTCCAATAATTACAAGCATTTTTAGTCCTTTGTTTCAAATACAATTAAAAGTCCTTTTTTTATTTTTATAAATGCCTCATCTTCTTTAATTTCATTACTCTGGCATATGCTTAAGCCCTGATGAAGTACATAATCATCAAGCACATATTTAAACCCTGCAAGACTTATAATCGTTTCTTCAGATAGTGGAACAAATGATACATAATCACCATACTGTCTTTTTTTTGACACTTTTACTTCTCCCATCTTGTCATTTACAAGATATATTTTATTGTGACTGTCACATATAAAACATGGCACATCACTGTCAAGTGCAGCCTTCATATTGCATATATTAGTAAGTGTGTGGTCCATCCTTGTACCTGTCGCCCCAAGTATATATATAGCTGAAGCTCCGGCTTTCAACGCATTTATAATAGCAATATGCGTATCTGTATAATCCTTTTCTTTAGGATAAGTCTTAATGTCTGTACTTTTATACTTGTCAAGCAGTCCATCTTCTACTGAATCATAATCTCCCAGTATCATATCAGGCATAAGCCCGAGTTCATCAATATATTTAAGACCACTGTCAGCTGCAATTATGTATTCAGCATTTATTGTCCTGACAAAATCCTTTGCCCAGCTTATATCAAGACTTCCTCCTGTCACTATAAGTGTTTTCATATCAATCTCCTTAATCTTACTAATCTGTAATATCTTTCTTTCGTATTTTACCACATTAATCCAGATGTTCTTTATTTTTTCACAATTATATTTTATAATATCTGAACAACAAAGGACTTATGGTTAAGTTCTATAACAAGGAGGAATATTATGTCTGAAAACGCAACTGACATAACTAATGACAACATTCAGGATAATAACGGGAATGACTCTCTTCTTACAGGTGGAAATCTGTATGAAAGCAGCACTGACAAGTACAAAGATAACTTATCTTCTGCTATCACATTCTTTGTATGTGGAGGAATTGGAATCATTCTTATGATTCTTAATGATATCGGTATCATTAAGATAGTAACTAAAGATGCACCTTCATTCCTTTTTATTAATATTGTTCTTGGTCTGTTATTTATCGGATTCATTGCAATCGGTGTCTGGTCTTTGAAATACTCTAACAAAATTAAAGCCAAGGCTGAAACTGAGGATAAGAAAGCCGCCGATGTACTTAACTGGCTGGAAGACAACATAGCTAAAGAAGATATTGAGAATTCTTACACTGGAGATATTCAGGAAGAAATGAAATATTTTAACCGTACAGCTTATGTTAAAGAACAGTTAACTGTACAATTTACCGAACTTTCAGATGAAGAAGCTGAGAATTTTTCAGAACAGTTCGTTGAGAAAATGTTTAATTAATATTTATGTATCAAAAATGCCGTGTTAACCAATACGATTAACACGGCATTTATTATGCTTATATATTAGTTATTAGAAAGGAATTCATCAATTCCCTTAGCTCCAGCCTTTCCTGCTCCCATGGCAAGAATAACTGTAGCAGCACCTGTAACAGCATCTCCTCCGGCATATACGCCTTCCTTAGATGTCTTACCAGTTTCTTCTTCTGCTACGATACATTTTCTCTTATTGATGTCAAGTCCCTTAGTTGTTGAAGAGATAAGTGGGTTAGGTGAAGTACCAAGTGACATGATAACTGCATCTAATTCCATAACAAACTCTGAACCAGGAATCTCTACAGGCTTTCTTCTTCCTGAAGCATCAGGTTCACCAAGTTCCATCTTAATGCACTTCATACCTGTAACATTACCCTTGTCATCTGTAAGAATCTCTGTTGGGTTAGTAAGAAGGTCAAATATGATTCCTTCTTCCTTAGCGTGATGTACTTCCTCAGCTCTTGCTGGAAGCTCTTCCTCACTTCTTCTGTATACGATATGAGTCTCTGCACCAAGTCTTAATGCTGTTCTTGCAGCATCCATAGCAACATTACCACCGCCAACGATAGCAACTTTCTTAAATCTTGCTATTGGAGTATCATACTCATCCTTGAAAGCTTTCATAAGATTACTTCTTGTAAGGTACTCATTAGCTGAGAATACTTCGTTAGCATTCTCGCCTGGGATACCCATGAATCTTGGAAGACCTGCACCAGAACCGATGAATACTGCATCAAAGCCTTCATCCTCAAGTAACTGGTCAATTGTCATTGACTTACCAATAACAACATTAGTTTCAATCTTAACACCTAACTTCTTAACATTCTCAACTTCGTGGGCAACTACTGTTGACTTAGGAAGACGGAATTCAGGAATACCATATACTAATACACCACCAGCCTCATGTAAAGCCTCGAATATAGTTACATCATATCCCATTTTTGCAAGGTCTCCGGCACATGTAAGTCCTGAAGGACCTGAACCAATAACAGCAACTTTCTTGCCTTTCTTCTCTGTTGGCTTCTCTGGCTCAACATTATTCTCTCTTGCCCAGTCAGCAACAAATCTTTCAAGCTTACCAATTGATACTGATTCGCCCTTGATTCCTCTGATACACTGACCTTCGCACTGTGTCTCCTGTGGACATACACGGCCACATACAGCAGGAAGTGCACTTGACTTACCAATAATCTTGTATGCTTCCTCAATATTTCCTTCTTTTACCTGATGAATAAATGCTGGGATATCGATAGATACAGGACAGCCCTGAACGCATCTTGCATTCTTACAGTTAAGGCATCTTGTTGCCTCTTCCATAGCTTCTTCCTTGTTATATCCAAGACATACTTCATCAAAATTCTTATTTCTTACGTCAGGAGCCTGCTCTCTGACTGGCACTTTCTTCATTACGTCCATTTTGAAATCCTTCCTTTCTAATTACACTGTCCACAACCGCCGTGATGTGTATCACCTTCCTGAAGCTTAAGCATTGCTCTTCCCTCTTCAGTTCTGTACATAGCACTTCTCTTCATAGCCTGGTCAAAGTCTACTAGATGTCCATCAAACTCTGGTCCGTCAACACATGCAAACTTAATCTCATTGCCAACCTTAAGACGACATGCACCACACATACCAGTTCCATCAACCATAATCGGATTCATGCTGACAATTGTAGGAATTCCAAGTTCCTTAGTAAGAAGACAGACGAATTTCATCATAATCATAGGTCCGATTGCTACACATAAATCATAATGTTTTCCTTCTGCAACAAGATCCTTAAGCACATCTGTACCCATACCTTTTCTTACATAGCTTCCATCATCAGTTGTTATGTAAAGATTACCAGCAACAGCCTTCATCTCTTCCTCTAAGATTATAAGTTCCTTATTCTTAGCACCAACGATAACATCAACATCTACACCATGCTCATGCATCCATTTAACCTGTGGATATACAGGTGCTGTTCCAAGACCTCCGGCAATGAATACAATATTCATCTTCTTGAGTTCTTCAATATCCTTGCTGATAAGCTCTGATGGACATCCAAGAGGTCCAACAAAATCTTCAAATGCATCTCCTGCTTTAAGATGTGACATCTTCTCAGTAGACGCTCCAACTATCTGAACAACTATTGTTATAGTTCCTGCTTCTCTGTCATAATCACAAATAGTAAGTGGAATTCTTTCGCCCAAATCATCCATCTTTACAATAACGAACTGGCCAGGTTCACAATGTTTAGCAACTCTAGGAGCTTCAACATCCATAAGGAAGATCTTCTCTGCTAACTTCTCAGCCTTAAGAATTTTATACATTACAATTCTCCTTTCAAAAAGTAATATTATGAAGTGCATTACACACTATCAACCTTTAGTATTCATTGGCAGAATAACTGCCTTCTTTTCCTGTAACAGTATACACCTTGCCGCTTGATGTATCAACGCCATATAAACCGGCAGTTGTTGTGGAACCACTCTTTATTACATCATATCTGATAATATACATTTCATTATTGTCAACCTTTGTCTTTGAAATATAGACAAAATTAACACCTGAGCCATCTGCTGCTACGCTGTCTGACTTAAGCACCTTCTTTGATATAAGAACACTCTTTAACTGGCTTTCAGCCTGACTATATGTATATGTGTTCTTTACTTCAACATTGTAGTTTCTCTTTACTACAGTACTGCTCTGCTCATGTTCATCAATTATAACAAATGCAATTACAGTATTACCAGCTGGCATATCGAATTCACCTGTATACTCCGTTGATGAAGATTTAGGGGTTGTACCGTCTGTTGTATAATATGCCTTACATTTGTCAGGAATGTTATTAATCTTAACTTTTTCTCCTGCTGAATACTTTCCTGATGCAGGACTCACATCTGGTGCTGCAGGTGCTCCATATTCTATAACATACTCAAGGTCAGCCACGCTGCTGTATACACCCATTGAATTAACAGCAACTGCTTTTATCCTGGTAGTTCCTGTTTCAAGCTTAATACCTGTTCCATCATATAATGTACTCTTGCTGTCCGGCTCTTTGCCATCTGTTGTATAATACACAACACAGCCAGAAGCACATGTAAACTTAAGCTCCACATCATCATCATATGAACCTGATTCTTTAGATGGAACCGGCTCACTTACTATATAGTTCTTAACAGCATCTTTACATTTGCCATCCTGATATTTTCTTATAAGCTTAGTTAAATTATCAGCATCTTCTCTTTTATAATAAATGTCTGCAAGTGCCTTGACTGCATCTTCGTAATTCTCATCATATGACAGAATATCCTTAAGCACATTAACAGCCTCATCCTCATTACCAGAACTCTCATAGCATCTGTACAATGTGTACTTAAGATTAAGATTCTTCTTTCCTTCATTCTCTTTAGAAGCTTTGCTAAGATATGAAGAAGCATCTCCGTAATTGCCTTCTTCGTACAGTTTCATTCCTGTATTATAATAATAGTCATAATTCTGCTTACTCTTTTTATTAAGTGATACTGCAACAATTATTATAATTATAATGACAACTGCCACACCGGCACCAACTCCGGCAAGAATAAGCTTGGTTTTCTTATCTACAGGCTTCTTAGGCTTCTTATCAGTAACAGCCTCAGTCTTATTATCATTATCTAAAGATTCCTCAGTCTCATTCTCTTCATCATCAGCAAGAATATCATCATCTTCCATAACATCTTCCTGCTCATCATCTGTTGCTGAATAATCGTTCTTCTGTTCTCTTAATATCTCATCAGTTATCTGTGGAATAACTCTTGTTTTACCATCATTAATATCTGCTGCCTTCATATTAGAAGGTAGATCATTCTTACCTACGAGTGCCTTAGCTACTGTAGTCTCTTCTTCTACCATCTTCTGCAATGACTTTTCAATTTCGTCCTCTATGCTTGTATCCTTTTTAAAATTATCTGGCATATATAGACCTCCATATATATAAATAACATTTTGATATTAACATATTAAAGAATATTAATCAATAAAATAGAATTTTATGATTTTTATTTTTGTTTAACTAATTATACACATTTTGCTCACATTTATCATGTATATTATTTAACAGATAGCAAAGAGAATTCTTTCTATCTCCCCCTCATATTTTTAAAAAGGAGATGTTGACCGCATCTCCTTTTTTATTGCTTTTTTAGATTATGTGTAATTTCTTTTAAAACATAGAAAAGATTAGGTGAAAATGATGGAATTAATCAGATTAATATGGTAAAATGTTATAGCAATAAAATATTTTGGAGGTATCTAAACAATGAAATTAAATTTAAGACCAGCTGAAGAGTGTACTTTTGACGCTGTATCATTAGGTGAAGTTATGCTTCGTCTTGATCCAGGTGAAGGCAGAATCCGTACAGCAAGAAGCTTTAGAGCATGGGAAGGTGGCGGAGAATATAACGTTATCCGTGGTCTTCACAAGTGCTTCGGTATGAGAACTGCTGTTATCACATCATTCGCTGATAACGAAGTAGGTCTTCTTATGAAGGACTTCATCGAGCAGGGTGGCGTTGATACATCACTTATCTGCTGGAAGAAGACAGATGGTATCGGACGTCTTTGCAGAAACGGTCTCAACTTTACAGAAAGAGGATTTGGTATCCGTGGTGCTAAGGGTTGCTCTGATAGAGCTAACACAGCTATTTCTCAGGCTACTCCAGAAGATTTCGATTTCGATTACATCTTCAAGAACAAGAGTGATGGTGGTTTAGGTGTTCGTTGGTTACATACAGGTGGTATCTACGCTGCTCTTTCTGAGCAGGCTTGCGAGACTGTTATTGCAGCTTGTAAGGCAGCTAAGAAGTATGGTACAATCGTATCTTACGATCTTAACTACAGACCATCTATGTGGGAAGCTATCGGCGGTTTAGCTAAGGCTCAGGAAGTTAATAAGGAAGTTGCTAAGTATGTTGACGTTATGATTGGTAACGAAGAAGACTTCACAGCATGCCTTGGTTTCGAAATCGAAGGTAACGATGAGAACCTTAAGACTCTTAACCTTGATGGTTACAAGAAGATGATCAACGAAGCTGCTGCTACATATCCTAACTTCAAGGCTGTTGCTACAACACTTCGTCAGGTTAAGACAGCTACAGTTAATGACTGGTCAGCAATCTGCTGGGCTGATGGAGAAATCTACAAGGCTGCTCAGTATGATGGACTTGAGATCATGGATAGAGTTGGTGGCGGTGATTCATTCGCTTCAGGTCTTGTATATGGTCTTATGACATTCGAAGATGCTGAGAAGGCTGTTAACTACGGTGCAGCTCACGGTGCATTAGCTATGACAACACCTGGTGATACAACAATGGCTTCTCTTAAGGAAGTTGAAGGTATCGTTGGTGGTGCTGGCGCAAGAGTTCAGAGATAATCTATTTAATTCATAATTTGGATTCTAACGAAATAAAGAGTTGTCCGGTTTACCGGGCAACTCTTTTTATATTGCTAATATTTAATTGTATGTTACATATATTCACTATCTGTACGAAATAGTAAATACAAGTGTATCTGTGTATGTACCAGCATACGCTTTATCCCAGTCTGATTTATCAATAAGTAATGTAAGCATTGTATTATCAGAATTCTCTGTATAAGATGCTGATTTGAACTCTTTATCTCCATTCATAAGCTTATAAGGGATTGTCTTTGATGTATCCTTAGTATTCTTAAGTTTGCCACTTGCATCGACAGACACATTTACATTCTTATCCGGCTCAAGTCTTACATTCTCGATTGTGATTTTTCCAAGGCTGGATGACTGCTCTCCACTTTTTATTGTCGTATTGGCAGGAATTGTAACCATGTATGTCGGATCTACAGATATGCTTATTGTTGTCTGTTTTGTATCCGAATCCTGTGCCATAACAGATGTAAAGCTTCCTAATACGAACATTGTACTAAGTAAAACCGCTGTAAATTTTCTCATAATAGCCTCCGTTCTTCATTAATTAATGATTTTATTTTGCAACAAGAACAGTCTCAACATTAGCACCATTCATTGCCGTACCATCTGTAAGTGATGCTGTACTAATCTTAATAACTGCATTATGCTCTCCTGCTGCAAGCCCATGTTTAAGCTTCACATTTGTTATAGCCTTACCTGGTTCAACCATATCTGACTTATATATTGTTTCATTGGTATCTGATAAAACTATCTCAAATGTAAAGTAACATGGATTCCCCTCTGGATTATAAAGATTCATTGTTACATTTTCTTTATCTGCAGCAACAGTAATTGAAGGATATCCAGGAATTCTTATAGCCTGTCCCTGCTGCCCTCCTGAATTGTTATTATCCTGTATATCTCCTGCGTCAGAATCAAGAGTAGGAGTAAATTTATCATCATTATTCCTGTTCTTATTAAGAAACAATACTGAAACTAATATTGCAACAATCGCACACAGCACTATTATTACCACTATCATCATTTTATTCTTTGATATCTTCATCTGAATCCCTCCTAGGAATTCATACAGACCGGTCACATGACCAGTCTGCATGAACTATTAATTAGTCAAATCTTACACTAACTCTGATATTGCTTAAATCATACTTGTCAGAACCAGTGCCATGCGCATCAAATCTGTAGCATACAGCATCAATATCATTAAGACTTATAGTGTATGTATGGGTCTTTGTTTTATTGTTATTCTTCTTAAGATCCACATCTTCTTCATGCCATCCGGTCCATGCCTTATTAGAATTCTTTCTATATGTGGTATCTACATCCGCATATCCATCATCTACCATCCTGATGTTATAGCTGATTGTAATAGTCATTGTACTGCAATGCTTCTTTATCTCATTTAAAGATATACCATCCATGAAGATAGAATTGGTTCGTGTATATCCACTTGTTGAAGTTCCTGATGCTCCATCTATGAAGAAATGTAACTTTACAGGTTCTTCCTTTGAATTATCTGTTACACGGTAAGAATATGGATGATTGTAAGTGAATGTCTTATTAAGACTCCAGCCTGCATACAATGTAACTGTTCCTTCACCTATAAGATTATCAGCAGATGTACCCGGTGCGTATGTGACGGTTCCTCCATCTTCAACACACCATCCAAGGAATGTGTATCCATATCTTGTTGTTGTAGGAAGCTGATATTTCTTATCATATGTGAATGTACGGTCTGCAATTGCATCGCCATTCTTGGTATCAAAATGTACTGTATAATTATTAGCTGTCCATACAGGATATAAAGTAAGTCTTTCATTATCACCTTCTGCAAGTCCGCTTATAACTTCACTGTCATTGTATACCTTATCTGCGCCAGCCTTTAATGACCAGCCTGCAAATGTATATCCTGTTCTCTTGAACTTATTAGCACTGATAGATACTCTGTCGGTATATTTCAGGTTCATGTCATCCATAGAGCCTGTTGTTCCGTCTCCATATGGAATGAACTGGATAGTATAGCTGTTTTCTTTCCAGTTAGCTGTAAATTCTTTATCTCCTGTAGAACCTGTTGTTATTACCGGATCCATCTGTGTTCCATCAATACCTGTTCCACTCCAGCCAAGGAATGTATAACCTGAACGCTTAGGTCTTTCAAGTGTAATAACAGGACTGTCAACCTCATATGTATCTGGATTACCAGCTGTACCACCATCAAGATTATAAGTTATATTATATACATCTTTGCTCCACTTTGCAGTTAATACCATATTGCCGGCAGGCATATACTCAGGAACAGGTTTGTCCCATCCGATAAATGTATATCCCTTCTTAACCGGAATCTCATTTACAGTAACCTCAGTATTGTAATCCTGTGTTACAGGTGCAATATCACTACCACCATCAGTATTAAAGCTGATTGTGTACTGGTTAATACTCCATGTAGCAACGTAAGTAATATCCCTGTCAGGCATCTCACTTACGATATCCGCATTCCAGCCTGTGAATGTATATCCTGTTCTTTCCGGATTAATAACATCAATCTTAGTTCCATACATGTAATCGTATACAACATCATCCTGTCCGTTATCAAGTACAAGAGTCAGTCTGTGTACATTACGCTTATAGAAATATCTTACAACAGTTGTACCTTCTCCATTAACAATGGCTGTCTGTACTTCTGGCAGAGTAAAACCTTCCATATACTTAACTTCTGGTGTAACTTCACTGTCAGTATCTGCTGTATATACATTTCTGTCATATAATTCATATCCATTGCCATCAAGCTTTTCAATGAGATGTTCTACAGTGTAATTAACTTTGCCAACCTCCCATTTTGCATATAATATGATATTATCTGCCGGCATTATTCCGTCAAACTCTTCTGTACACTCTTTGTCAGTATACCATCCTGCAAATGCATATCCTGCTCGTACCGGAACTGGTGTAATAACACCTGCGCCCCATCTTGCAGTAATGTCCTCTCTGTTCACAGTTCCACCCATAGGATTAAACTCTATGTTAAATGTGTTTCTGTCATAATGTACTTTAAATGTAAGACTTCCGTCTGCTGCAACCACACCTGATGGAAGTTCCCCTGAAAGATGATAGAGGCTGTTGTCATACCATTCTCTGTCAGCAGTTACAGTCTGTCCGGTTGTTCCTTTGCTTATCTTGGCTTTATCAAGCTTGTAATTACCATTCTCATCTTCGAGGTAATATTTCGTTGTGTATACAACATCATCAGATTCTTTCCATACTGCTGTATAAGTTGTATCCTTTGCAGGAACTGTCTGTGTAACAGCAGGCTCCCATCCGACAAATTCATAACCTGGTCTGTATACATTAGGTGTTGGCATGAGCGTTCCGTATGTATACTGCCCTTCAGTAACAACCTCTCCTTCTGAGATGAATTTGATGTTATATTTATTTCTTGCATAATAATAATTAACAGTTGTACTTCCATCAGCATTAACAATCTGTGATAATACTGCCGGAGTCGCAAATCCATTTCTTACGTTAGGCTTTGGTGAAACCTTTTCGTCTGTCTTGGCAGTTTCCTGTCTTGTTGACGATACACTATATACGCCATCTGTTCCTTCAACATAATCAACAACATTATAAGTTGTATCTGCTGCTTCCCACTTGGCATATACAATTCTGTCTTCATTAGGCATTACATCAGGAACATTATATTTCTTTGTCAATGCTTCATCTGTGTACCAGCCTGCAAATGTATATCCCTGTTTAACAGGATCTGCCGGCTTGGTAATCTGTCTGCCATATTTAGCTACAATTGCATCTACTACAGAACCTCCGTTAGTCTGGAATGCAATATAGTAACCATCTCTTAAATTATCCCAGTGAAGAGATATCTTTCTTGTAATTGGCTTGGTGTTAAATGATCCCTTCTGGTTCTTCCATGTGATTATCATCTCACCATCCTGCTGTGGTTCACTACCCGGATCAACTGCAATTATGTTAGTAGCCGGATCATATGAGAATGCCGGATTAGTCATTGTTATTACATAGTATCTGTCACTGTCATCATATACTTTTCTAAAATACTCGTCATTCTTATCAAGACCTTCCTTCATATCCAGATACTGCATTTCAAAATATGTATCTGGAAGTCTTACGGTCTTGACATCTCTTTTCATCCTGACATCTTTTACAGAATCCTGATTGTATGCAAAATCACATACATTTTCAACTACACCAACGCTGTACAGCGGCCACTGCTTTTCAAAGAGAGTAGGATTGTAACTAAAAGTTCCTGCCAGTGCCTGTGCCAGGAATTTAACTTCCATATACATACCAATCTCCATGTATATCGCACCCATTGAACTTGATGTTCTGCCCTGTGATGCAGCATATTTAAGCTGATAGTACAGATATCCCCATACCTGTGCATAACCTCCTACCTCTGCCGTAAAGCCTACGCTGGCAAGCTTGGTTGATATCAAACCGATAGAAACACTTAGCCTTATACCGGCACGGATTCCTATTGTTCCAATAGCATACACTGAAAATTCATACTGTTCTTCGCATAAGTCTATACTATCACTTGTTACTTTTCTATCAAATACCATAATGCTGTAGACATATCTTTTAGCATTCTTATACCAGTATGTCATACCCATGGATATGTTGACATTAGCAGAAACAACAAATTCAACCTTAAACTCAATATCAATAATTCCGATTACACGGACATGAGACTCAGTTAAAGACTTAGTATAGAGGTCAACCCAGTCAGCCTCATCATCAAGCATGTCTGAATATCTCTCTGCAAGACTCTTTGCTACTGATATCTCTTTATTCTCACCGCCATCTCCAAGTTCCTCAAGTCGCGTTGACATATCAGAATTATCAGATATATATGTAGTTCCCAGCTCCATCATGCTCTTTAATTCTTCAGCAATTCCATTGATTACTTCGTCAAGCTTTGATGAGCTTTCTTCATTATCATCCTCAGCAGTTCTTACATTAACATTAAAGTTAATTCCTGTGTAATCATACAGGTCAAGTGAAACAGCAACACGGTAATCATCAATATATGGGAATATTCCCCATACCTTCCAAATTGCTTTACCACTTACATTAATATTAATCTTAACTTCCTGTTCAAATGTAGCAGAAACAACTACCTTCATGTTAGAGAAAGAAATCTCAACTCCGATATCAAGTGCAAGTCTTAATCCGCTTACATTATCAAAATGCTTTAAACCAGTTGAAAGTTCTGCTCTTACATGATCAAGCTTTATTGTTGGTTTGTTACTTCCATATATAGCTATCTCACTATTTCCACTATCAGCTTTATAAAATCCATCAACAGGTACAATACTGATATCTGCATTCATAGTCTGTGACAGATATTCCTGAAGTTCCTGATAAGAATCTGTTCTTTCAACAGCCTGTGCAACTTCATCAACAACGCTCTGTGCAAATCCACTGTCAACAGCCTGCTGCTCAACACTCTGTTCAATACTATTTACATCCTGATTCTCTAATATGCTTTCGCCCTTGATATTATCGGTCTGATATACATCCATTGCAGCCTGTACTTCATCCCATGTTACCTTTGTATAGGCAATTACATAATCTGCATTATCTGATGAAACACTGGTTATAAGAGCATACTGAATCTGATTATCACCAGCTTCATAAATTGCAAGATAATCTCCTGCATCAACAGTTGTATCTTCATCTAAACCAAGACCTGCATATGGGCTGTCAGCTCCATAAGTCATCTTGCTCTGTAATACTGTAATGCTGTCATTATCATAGTCATTATCTTTATCATCGGCAATATTCACAGGAAGTACATCTGGAACAAAAAGAATCTCTTCTGCTGCCATTCCTCTATATGAATATTCATTGCCATTAACTGATGTAATCTCAAAGAACGAAACATCATCTTCTGAAATTACATTGCCATCTAATTGTGGAACTACATCTCCATCATAGACTGCAATCTTATCACCCACAAAAAGTTCGCTGCCTGAATATGTAAAGCTACCTGTTGTCTTAGTTGCCTCCTGACTAACTGTACCATCAGAACCAACGGTCATCACTGTTACAGAAATCTTATCAGTTCTCTCTCCATTAACAAAAAGATTACTTAAACTTTCTGAACTGATATATTTAATATCATTACCAAGATTAACATTCTTTACATCTGGCTTGTATACTGTGAAATCGTACTCTCTTATTGTCGAATCATAGCCTGTGAAGAAAAGTCTGTCGTCTGAAAGCTCAAGACGGTATCCAGAGCCTTCCTGCCATGAGCCATTGCATTTTATTATAAATGTATACGCTCCATCATCTAATACATTTCCCACAGCAACATCAATTGAAGTTTCTTCAGAAGAATCACTTACATTCTTAATTGTTAAATAATTCTTCACATCTTCCTTAGTCAGCTTACCTGTCTTATCTGTTAATGTAATTGTAAATTCATTAGCATCAACATCATAACTTCTTGCATATGTATCAATGCTTACAGTCTTAAGTTCCTGTTCATCTGCCCATGATGCATAAAGAACTATATCACTTAAAAGTCTGTCACTACGCTTAACATAATTCGTACACGCTGAATCATAACACCAGCCTAAGAATGTTGAACCTGCTTTTCCCGGAACTGGAAGATCTGAAAGCTTTGTACCGGCCTCAAAAACAGATTTTTCAAGTTCAATCTCTCTGTCCTGCTCGTCTTTCTCTCCAGAATAAAGTGTTCCTCCGTTAGTTTCGTATTTAATATTGTATCTTGTTGTTTCAAATGTAATATCAAATGTAAGGTTATCCGTATAAGTTCCTGCATATTTAGGAACTTCTAACAGCCTTGTCATATATTTTCTTGTGTTATCACTGCCAGTAGCTGTAAGCTCTGCTATTACTGAATTGTTAACAAGAGACATCTTAATGTCGTCATTATATAACTCATATCCTAATCTGATATCTCCATTCTTAAGATTCCATTCATTATTAGAATAAACAGAAACACTTACTTTATCTTTCTCATATAAACCACCCGCATGTCCTGATATTACAAGATTATCCTTATCTGCATCAACGCTTGCTGGTATGTCAATATAATAATATCTCTCAATCCATCTAGCATAAAGAACAACTACACCTTCGTACTTGTCATCCGCAATTGACTTCACAGGCTCACCTGTAAATTCCTCATTATCATACCAGCCGCCAAACTCATAGCCCTGATTGACAACATTATCTTTACCCGGCAGTTCTGCAACTGGATATTCAGTAGGTGCTTCATACCCACTGACGTAATAGCCCCCATTAAGCTGATAATCAATCTCCTTTAGCTGATTGCTCTCATCATAAGCAGACTGACTTTCAAATCCCTGTGCGTAGTACATCCCCGGTACTGACACAACAAGCATTGCAGAACATAAAAGTATACTCAGAAATCTTTTCATCTTAACGCCTCCTTTATGTTATAACCACATATTCTAATATTCAGTTTTCCGTCTTCTATATGTTGTATTAATAATACCTGAATTATGTGGTTTTGTGAGGTGACTTGCGTGAATTACAAATATTTTGACATGAATGATTAGATTTACATATGGCAATTTGGTCGAATGCCATATATAATTAATTAACAGTTATTTAATATATTATTTATTAATATGAGGGAGATTGCCATGAAGATTGCTGTATGTGATGACGACGAAAATGAATTAACAAGAATTAAAGAATTATTAGATACCTATGCTTCCTGCAACAATCAGAATTTCATTATAAAATGCTTTTCCAGTAGTGTTGAACTTGCTTCAACTGCCGGATTTGAGAAATACGACATATATATTCTTGATATTATTATGCCTGTGATGGATGGTATAAGTCTTGCGAGGGAAATCCGCACATTTGACAAATCATCACCTGTAATATTTCTTACATCTTCACCGGAATTTGCAGTAGAAAGTTACACCGTTAAGGCATTTAACTATCTGTTAAAACCCGTTGATAAGATACATTTGTACAATACAATTGATGATATTATCGAGACATTTCATAATGAACAGCATGACACATTTATCATTAAGAACAATTTCGGTATACATAAGATATATCTGTCAGACATCGTCTATGCGGAAGCTCTTAACAGAAAAGTTATACTGCATCTTAAGAACAATGAACAAGTGGTATCTACAGATGTATTCTCGTCTGTATGTGATACCCTGACGGCACATAAGGAATTCGCTCTGCCACATCGTTCTTTTATCGTTAACATGAATTACATCAGAACTATTGATACTGAAAAGATTCTTCTTAATAATGACAAGACTATACCTGTTGCGCAGAGGCGTGTGTCAGACATCAAGAAACAGTACCTTGAATTCCAGATGGAAGAATAACGTATATATACATCAAAAAAGGAGAATAGCCATGAGTGCTGCCGCAATATTAAGCCTTATAAACTATGGTTTTGTTCTGATATTCGGAATCATAGTATCATTTTATTTTGCAGGAATATTCTGGGAAGATAATAAACGCCTATATATCCTTACGATTATAGCATTTGCCGTATTTCAGACTGTATCATACATCACGTTTGGCAAAGATATTCTTTATAAATGCTACCCAATATTCATACATATTCCTCTGATTCTGATAATCAAATATATATGTCATCAGAATATATACATATCCTCCATTGCAGTTATGTCTGCATATCTTATGTGTACTCCAAGAAAATGGTTTGGTACACTTGCTATGTATGTATTTCCTCATGTTTCTATGATTTCAGATATCACAACTATAGCAGTCACTATTCCACTTCTGCTTATTGTTATTAAATACATTTCGCCATACATAATCAGGCTGAAGGATGAATCCAGAACAATTATATCTCTGTTTTTCCTTCTTCCTTTAACCTATTATATTCTTGAATATGCTTTCACTGTGTATACAGACCTTCTCTATACCGGTAAAGCTGTAATAATCGAATTCATGGACAGCTTCATTGTAATATTGTATTTCACTTTATCAATAGTTACACTCCATCTGTCCAATAAAAAGAATACCGCTGAACGTGAGAATATCATTCTCTCTGCAGCCGCAGTACAGGCAGAAAAAGAGATTTCTCAGCTTACTGATTATCAGAAACAGGCAGCCATCTACAGACATGATTTAAGACATCATATGACCTTCATACAGAACTGCCTTATCAATAACCATACTGAACAGGCTCTGGACTATATCAATGAAATCAACGCCAGTCTTGATAATACACGGATTACACGCTACTGCAATAACGAAGCTATTAACCTTATATTATCATCATATATAAACAAAGCTGACAAAGCTGGAATTACCACACAGCTATCAGTAACTGCATCTGACTTCAGTGGATATAAGATTACCGACCTATGCAGCCTTCTTGCCAATGCTATAGAAAACGCAATAAATGCCTGCACCAGCCAGAACAGTACTACTAATAATTTTCTCGCTGATTCAGAAAAAAATAACAGACGCCTGATTACAATCAGAATGTTTGAAAAAAACAATAAAATATTCATTAACATATCCAACACCTATTCTGATGAACCACAATTTGTTAACCAGATTCCTGTATCATCACAATTAGGTCATGGCATCGGAATACGAAGCATTATATCTGTAGTTGAGAAGTACAATGGCATATACGCATTTTTTACTAAAGACGGGATATTCTACTTTCAGGCATGTATATGATAAATTATGATGAATCTACCATACAAATAACGGGGACTGCAGTATTCGCAGTCCCCGTATTTTAATATCAAATATAATGATTATAATGTTACACCCTGCTTAAAGATTGCAAGATCATGGAATCCTGCTATCTCAGCCTTAACCTTCTTGCCAGAAGCAACATCTAATACGAGCTGGAAGAGCTCCTTAGCTGCATCTTCAAGTGGAAGATCATCTGTAACAATTCTTCCTGCATTAAAGTCAATCCAGTTACCCTTATTTCCTGCAAGTCTTGAGTTAGTTGCAATCTTAACTGTAGGAACTGGTGATGCAAATGGTGTTCCACGTCCAGTTGTGAAAAGTACCATCTGTGCACCTGAAGCTGCACAAGCTGTTGCAGCAACAAGGTCGTTACCAGGTGCGCTGAGAAGATTAAGTCCCTTAGTATTAACTGGCTCTGCATATGCAAGAACACCCTTTACTAATGAGCTTCCTGACTTCTGTGTACATCCTAAAGACTTGTCCTCAAGAGTTGTGATACCGCCATCCTTGTTTCCTGGAGATGGATTCTCGTAAATCTCCTGACCATTCTTAATGAAGTATTCCTTAAAGTCATTGATAAGGTGAACTGTCTTCTCGAAAAGTTCCTTGTTAGCACATCTGTTCATAAGAATTGTCTCTGCACCAAACATCTCTGGAACTTCTGTAAGAATAGTTGTACCACCCTTAGATACAAGCATATCTGAGAAAAGACCAACTGTTGGGTTAGCTGTAATACCTGATAATCCATCAGAACCGCCACACTTCATACCAATGATAAGTTCCTTGGCATTAACCTTTTCACGCTTAAATGTTGCAGCATAAGCCATAAGCTCATTCATAAGCTTCTCAGCTTCTTCCTGCTCATTCTCAACATCCTGAACCTGAAGGAACTTAACTCTGTCAGGATTAACCTCACCGATATAGTCCTTAAGAACTTCTATACGGCTGTTCTCACATCCAAGACCAAGAACAAGAACTGCACCTGCATTAGGATGATTAATTAAATCAGCAAGAATCTTTCTTGTATTCTCCTGATCCTCTGTTGTCTGTGAACATCCATATGGATGAGTAAATGCAACTACTTCATCTACTCCTTCTGGTTTGTTAGCTCTTGCTGTTGCTTCAATTGCTCTTGCAATTGAGTTAACACATCCAACTGTAGGAACAATCCATACTTCGTTACGAACACCAACCTTGCCGTTCTCTCTCATATATCCATCGAAATAAGCTGGCTCTGTAGGCTCAACATCCTTATGTCCCTCTGGTTCATATGTATATTCAAGTAATTCACCGAGACCAGTCTTTAAGTTATGAGTATGAACCCATGCTCCAACTGGAATATCAGTCTGTGCAAATCCGATTCTGAAACCATATTTGATAACCGGATCACCATTCTTGATAGCCTTAATTACAAACTTGTGTCCCTGTGGAATATCTTCTACAGTTGTCACATCAATTCCTGCAACATTAAGAGTTGTGCCTTTAGCAATAGGCTTTAATGCTACAGCAACATTATCATCTTTATTAATCTTGATAAAATCCTGCATATATCCTCCAATTCAATTTGATTATTATATTAAATAAGAGCGGATGAATATAAAAACATCCGCTCTATAATCATTCAAAGAGCTATTAATTAGTCAGCTAAATCATTAACTACTGCTCTCATACCTCTTTCTCTGATATCTGTGATGTACTCAGTAATAACTTCTTCAAGGTTAAGAACCTTAGAAAGATCCTCGCCACCGAAGAACTTAGTATTGCTTAAGTAAGCATGTGTGAATTCCTTAGCAGACTTTCCTGAATTATCTCTGAAGAAATCAAGAACAGCCTTATCATCTGTGATGTTGTACTCTTCACCGTTTCTGTTACCCTTTAATACAATACCACCGTTGAACTCAGCTTCTGTCTGTGATGTATAGAAGCTCATGAGTGCTGCGATAGAGAATGTAAGGTACTTAGGAAGCTTGTTAAACTTGTTAACATATCCTAAGAATGAAGGTAAACATCTTGCTTCCCACTTAGATACTGAGTTAAGTGAAATGCTTAATAATCTATGATCTACGAATGGGTTAAGGAATCTGTCAATAACAGCCTTAGCGAACTCTTCGCAATCTTCCTTAGAAAGTGAAAGTGTAGGAATAACTTCATTGTAAAGTGTCTCTTCCATGTACTTTCTGATTACAGGATCCTTCATAGAATTCTCTACATTGTCATTACCAGCAAGGAATGAAGCTAATACAAATGATGTATGAGATCCGTTAAGGATTCTTACCTTTCTTTCCTTGTATGGATGATGATCCTTAGTAAATACTACATTAAGTCCAGCTTCCTTGAATGGAAGTTCCTTCTCAAGCTGCTCAAGTGGAAGATTAGAATCACTCTCTACAACCCAGAGACCGAATACTTCAGCTCTGTCGATAAGCTGATCCTCATATCCCCATTCCTCACAAAGCTTAGCTGCGTCTTCTCTTGGATATCCTGGAACAATTCTATCTACGAGTGTTGGGCAGAATGAGCAGTAATTGTTAACCCAGTCCTTGAATCCATCTTCAAGTCCCCAAAGCTCGATAAACTTCATGATGCACTTCTTTAATTCAATACCATTATCAGCGATAAGCTCACATGGAAGTAAGATAAGTCCCTTATCTGCTGCTCCGTTGAACTTCTGATATCTCTTGTAAAGGAGCTGTGTAAGCTTTCCTGGGTATGTCTTAGGAGGACGTGCATTAGGATCGTTATCTGTCTCGTCAAATACGATACCAGCCTCTGTTGTATTAGAAACGATGAATCTAAGAGTCTCGCTTGTACCATACTCAATGTACTTATCATAATCTTCAATAGCTGCAACTGCATCTACTACTGATGTAATCTGACGTGTGATTTCCTTAGGCTCTCCATCAACAAAACCTCTTAACTGAAGTGTGTACTGGCATTCCTGATCATGGAATCTCTCAAGTGTACCGAACTCGATAGGCTTAACGATAACAACACCACCGTTGAAATCTGTCTTCTCATTAGTTACATCGAAGATATAATCAACGAATGCTCTAAGGAAGTTACCCTCACCGAACTGCATAACCTTAACAGGTCTGTCAACTGCATGTGTAATACTCTTGTTTAATCTCTGCATCTTAAATCTCCTTTTTTCATTGGGAATAATCCGTTTTACGATAACGGTCCCTAATTATTAACCAGTAAATGGTATGTAAATAAGTGCATGTAAGCGCTTTCATAAATAAAATATACTTAAAAATGCTCTAAGTCAATACATTTTTCTGCTTTTTAAAAATTTCTTACATTACACTTGTTTTTATTATAATACCATTGTATAATTCATTTATCAATATGTAAGCGCTTACATTTATTTATTTTTTATCAATTTCTGCTAAGCGATACATTTACATTCGTCAAGAGATGAGGTCGCACATGAATATTAATATATATGATGTTTCTAAAAAAGCTGGTGTGTCCATAGCAACTGTCTCAAGAGTACTTAACGGCAACGCCAAAGTTTCCGAGAAGACAAGAGACAAGGTTATTAATGCAATGAAAGAATTAGACTACACTCCTAATGTATTTGCAAGAGGATTAGGTCTTAATACTATGAAGACAATTGGCATTATGTGCATAGATTCATCTGATATATATCTTGCCAACGCAGTTTATTACCTTGAACAAGAGCTTCGCAAATACAACTACGACTCTATTCTTTGCTGCACAGGTAAAGATTATAATAATAAAAGGAATTACCTTGAGCTTCTTTTAAGCAAAAGAGTCGATGGAATTATTCTTGCTGGTTCACAGTTTGTTGAGAACACTAGTGAGCATAACAACGACTACATTATTAATGCAGCTAAAGATGTTCCTATAGTGCTGGTCAACGGCTATCTGGATGCTGACAACATTTATTCTGTTATGTGCAATGATGAAGATGCTGTATACAATGCAACAAAACTCTTGATAAATAATTCACATCGTAATATAGTTTACTTATATACAAGTACTTCATACAGTGGCATGAATAAGTACCGTGGCTATCTTAAAGCAATTAATGAAGCTGGTATTACTCTCCCGGATGAATTCCATCATCTGTGTGGCAAGAACATATCTCATGCCAGGGATTATCTTACATATCTGTATGATAAAGGTATGAAGTTTGATGCCGTTATGACATCTGATGACTCTATCGCTGCCGGTGCTGTCAAGTTTGCACATACTCACGGAATCAGAATTCCTGAGGATTTAGAGGTTATTGGATACAATAACTCTGTTCTTTCATTATGTACAGAACCTGAGCTTACCTCTGTTGACAGCAAGGTTGAGGAACTATCCTCATGCGCGGTAAGCGTGCTTATGAAGGTTTTATCCGGTGAAGATGCTGATAATCACAGTATCATCGCCGCTGATATAATAAAACGCAACACAACAATATTTTAATTCACAGGAGGATTATGAATCATGAAACAGTTCATGGACAAAGACTTTTTACTTTCAACTCCAACAGCTCAGCATTTATTCCACGATTATGCAGCTAAGATGCCAATACTTGACTATCACTGCCATATCAACCCTAAGGAAATCGCTGAAGACAGAAAGTTCGAGAACATCACACAGGTATGGCTTGGTGGCGATCATTACAAGTGGCGTCAGATGAGAACTAACGGTGTTGATGAGAAGTACATCACTGGTGATGCTTCTGACCGCGAGAAGTTCCAGAAATGGGCTGAGACTCTTGAGATGGCTATTGGTAACCCACTTTATCACTGGAGCCACCTTGAACTTCAGAGATATTTCGGATACAACGGTATTCTCAACGGCGATACAGCTGAGGAAGTATGGAATCTCTGTAATGCAAAGCTTCAGGAAGATTCTATGTCAGTTCGTAACCTTATCAAGCAGTCAAATGTTACATTAATCTGTACAACAGATGATCCTGTTGACTCTCTTGAGTGGCATCAGGTTCTTAAGGATGATAAGACATTTGACGTACAGGTACTTCCTGCTTGGAGACCTGACAAGGCTATGAACATCGAAAAGCCTGAATATCTTGATTATCTTGAGACATTATCTAATGTCAGCGGAATTAAGGTTAATTCATTTGCTTCATTAATGGATGCTCTTAGAAACCGTATGGATTTCTTCGATTCTATGGGATGCTCAGTATCAGATCACGCTCTTGAGTATGTAATGTACAAGCCATACACAGAAGAAGAAATCGAAGCAATCTTTGCTAAGAGATTCTCTGGTTCTGCTATCACAACAGAAGAGATGAACAAGTTCAAGACAGCATTCATGGTATCTGTAGGTAAAGAATACAATAAACGTAACTGGGTAATGCAGTTACATTATGGTACAATCCGTGATAACAACAGATTCCGTTATGACCAGTTAGGTCCAGATACTGGATTTGACTGCATCAACACATATGACTGCTCTGCTGAGATGGCTCAGTTCCTTAACGCACTTAATGCTACAGATGAGCTTCCTAAGACAATCATTTACTCACTTAACCCTTCAGTTAACGCTGCTATCGGAACAGTTATCGGATGCTTCCAGGATTCTAAGGCTGTTGGCAAGATTCAGCAGGGTTCAGCTTGGTGGTTCAATGATCATAAGGTTGGTATGACTAACCAGATGACAAGCCTTGCTAACTTAAGTCTTCTTGGTAACTTCATCGGAATGCTTACAGATTCAAGAAGTTTCCTCTCATACACAAGACATGAGTACTTCAGAAGAATCATGTGTGAGCTTATCGGTGGATGGGTAGAGAATGGTGAATACCCAGCAGATGAGAAGGCATTAAAGAAGATTGTTGAAGGTATCTCATACAATAATGCTGTAAGATACTTTGGATTTGATCTTTAATTAATTTCTAAAAAAAAGGCTCTCATGCGGATTGCATGAGAGCCTTTTTCTTTTAGGAATCAATTACTCTTCTTCCTCTTCTGGTTCATTCCAGTTATGATATACATTCTGAACATCATCATCTTCATCTAAGAGTCCTAAGATTCTGTTCATCTTCTTAATATCATCCTCAGATGTAAGGTCTACCGTTGTCTGTGGAATCATAGTAATCTCTGCTGAAGCAAATGTTACTCCTGCATCAGCTAATGCCTGGTTAACAGCATCAAACTCCTCTGGTGAAGTAAGGATTTCATAACAATCCTCTTCTTCATTAAAGTCATCTGCACCAGCATCAAGAGCTAACATCATAAGTTCATCAGCATCTCCGGTATATTCTTCCTTATCTACAATCATCTGTCCCTTGTTATCAAACATGAATGATACACAGCCCGGAGTACCAACATTACCGCCACCCTTAGTGAATGCACTACGGATATTAGAAGCTGCTCTGTTTCTGTTATCAGTAAGAGCTTCTACAATAATAGCTGTTCCATTAGGACCATATCCTTCATATGTAACTGATTCGTAGTTTGACATATCATTACTTGCAGCCTTCTTAATAGCTCTGTCAATTGTATCATTAGGCATATTAGCTGCTTTACACTTAGCAACAACCTGTCTTAACTTACTATTATTATTAACATCCGGACCGCCTTCTTTAACAGCAATCATAAGCTCCTTACCAAGTCTTGTAAAGATTTTACCCTTAGCTGCATCATTGGCTGCCTTCTTATGCGCGATATTCGCAAATTTTGAATGTCCTGACATAAAAATACCTCATTTCAAATTATTGTTGTAACTATTCAGAGCCAGCCTCCAAAATGCGAAGCATTTTGGAGGTGTGGCGTATCCGCCAGATAGAATTTCAAAATCAGATATAGAAATGCAAGCATTTCTAATCTGATTTATGAAATTCTGCCTGGCTCTGAACAGTTACATATTAGCTTTAATCTTCTCAATCATCTCAGCATATTCAGCATCTGTAAGATACTTCTTATCTGGATTCATAAGGAATACGCCACCCCATTCGAACTCGTCCTTATACTTAGGACAGAGATGGAAATGAAGGTGATGACCTGTATCACCATATGCACCATAGTTAACCTTATCTGGGTGGAAAGCAGCCATGATAGCTCTTGCTACTCTTGCAACATCCTCAAAGTAAGCAGCTCTCTCTTCTGCAGTTAACTCGTTCATATCACCAACATGCTTCTTATGTGCTACGATACATCTTCCAGGATGACTCTGCTCCTTGAACAGATATACCTTAGATGTCTCAAGCTCACATATCTTAATACCAAACTTAGCTACGAGGTCACCCTCTACACAATATGCACAATTCTGATCTACCATAATCGTATCCTCTTTTCTATAACCAAATATAACTCATGCTTCTATATTGCCGGGTTTGAACAGATACAATCTATTCAAACCCGTATGTAATTGGCATATTCTCATGCCAATTACGTTATTACATTGCATCCTTAATTGAGAAGCTGATTCTTCCCATCTTATCCTTACCCATGCACTTGCACTTTACATGATCGCCAAGTGTAAGAACATCTTCAACATGGTTGATTCTCTCATTAGAAATCTTAGAAATATGAACCATTCCTTCCTTACCAGGAGCAAACTCTACGAATGCACCGAATTCCTTAATGCTTACAACCTTACCTTCATATATCTTGCCTTCTTCGAAGTCTTCTACGATAGTCTTGATATACTTCATAGCCTTATCCATTCCTGCCTGCTCAACACCACATACAGAAACGAATCCATCATCAGTAATATCAATCTTAACACCGCACTCATCAATGATTGCGTTGATTGTCTTACCACGCTGTCCAACTACTTCACCAATCTTAGCAGGGTCAATAGATGTCTGGATAATCTTAGGCGCATACTCACCAACAGTCTTTCTAGGCTCAGCAATAGCAGGCTTCATACATGTATCCATGATGAAAAGTCTTGCTTCTCTTGTTCTTCTTATAGCCTCTTCAACGATTGGTCTTGTAAGACCGTGAATCTTAATATCCATCTGGATAGCTGTAATACCTTCTGTTGTACCTGTTACCTTGAAATCCATATCTCCAAAGAAATCTTCAAGTCCCTGGATATCAGTAAGTACAATATAATCATCATCTGTCTCACCTGTAACAAGACCACATGAAATACCAGCTACCATTCTCTTAATAGGAACACCTGCTGCCATAAGCGACATACAAGATGCACATGTTGAAGCCATTGATGTAGAACCATTAGATTCAAATGTCTCAGAAACGGCACGGATTGCATATGGGAACTCTTCCTCTGATGGAAGAACAGGAACAAGTGCCTTCTCAGCTAATGCTCCATGTCCGATTTCACGACGTCCTGGTCCTCTTGATGGCTTAGTCTCACCTACAGAGTATGAAGGGAAATTATAGTGATGTATGTATCTCTTAGTAGTTACATTCTCATCAAGACCATCAACCTTCTGTGCCTCTGATAAAGGTGCAAGAGTAACAACATCACATATCTGTGTCTGTCCTCTTGTAAACATTGCAGAACCATGAACTCTAGGAATAATATCAACCTCAGCAGCAAGTGGTCTGATCTGGTTAATAGCTCTTCCGTCCGGTCTCTTATGATCCTTTAAGATCATCTTACGAACAGTCTTCTTCTGGTACTGATAAACAGCCTCACCAAGAACTGCAAGCCATTCCTCGTTATCTGCAAATGCTTCCTTCATCTTCTCAGTTACAGCATCAATATTCTTCTCTCTTGTCTGCTTGTCATCTGTGAATACAGCAACCTCCATCTCTTCTGGAGATACAACCTGCTTCATAGCCTCAAACATCTCTGCAGGAACAGCACAGCTTACATAAGAATGCTTTTCCTTACCAACCTCAGCAACAATCTTATCAATAAATGCAATGATTGTCTGGTTGATATCATGAGCCTTATATATAGCCTCAATCATCTTATCTTCTGGAATTTCATTAGCTCCTGCTTCAATCATGATAACCTTCTGCTTAGTTGAAGCAACTGTAAGCTGAAGATCTCCATCCTGCCACTGTGCCTGAGATGGGTTAACAATGAATTCTCCATCAATCATACCAATCTGAGTTGTAGCACATGGTCCATCAAATGGAATATCTGAAATAGATGTAGCAATAGCAGAACCAATCATAGCAAGTAATTCTGGTCTGCATTCCTCATCAACTGACATAACCATGTTATTAAGAGTAACATCATTACGATAGTCCTTAGGGAATAATGGTCTCATAGGTCTGTCGATAACTCTTGATGTAAGGATAGCATTCTCAGACGCCTTACCCTCTCTCTTGTTAAATCCGCCAGGAATCTTTCCTGCGGCATACATTTTCTCTTCATATTCAACGCTTAATGGGAAGAAATCAATTCCTTCTCTTGGTTCTTTAGATGCTGTTGCTGTTGAAAGAACAACAGTATCACCATAATGCATTAATGCAGCACCATTAGCCTGTGCACACACTCTGCCGATATCAACTCTTAAAGTTCTTCCGGCGAGTTCCATTTCATACTGTTTAAACATATGAACTCCTTCCATGAATAATATATTTAACAGAAGGTCCGAAACAACTGAAAAACACACCATGAATCCACTTTCATGATATACATTTCAGTGGTCTCGGGGTATCCCTTCTGCCATTAACAACGCAATAGGGCGGAGTTATACACTCCGCCCTGATTAATTACTTTCTTAAGCCTAAACGCTCAATAAGATTTCTGTAAGATTCAATATCTGTATCCTTAAGATAAGCAAGTAAAGCTCTTCTCTTACCAACCATCTTAAGAAGACCTCTTCTTGAGTGGTGATCCTTCTGGTTAACCTTAAGATGTTCTGTTAACTCAGCAATTCTTTCTGTTAAGATAGCTACCTGAACTTCTGGAGAACCTGTGTCTCCTGGCTTTCTTCCATAAGTAGCAATGATTTCTGCTTTCTTTTCCTTAGATATCATGTCTGATTCCTCCTAATTATTAATCTCCTGTTACTAAGCTTCAGGTCGGAGTGTCCTATAGCTGGGTAACGGCTCATACTCAATTATTGTAACACAGCAGTTTGTCCTTTGCAAGCACTAATTATCCAATAAGAAACATATTTCTTGCAAAATCTGAATCTGCTGCTATCTGCTTTTTCAATCCTTCAACATCTTCAAACTTCATCTCTGGTCTGATAAAATGCATAAATTCAACATCAACCTTCTTGCCATACACATCCTTCTCAAAATCAAAAAGAAATGTTTCAACACTAATCTCCGGTGCATCACTTACTGTAGGTTTGGTTCCTAAGTTAGTAACGCCATAGTATTTTTCTCCATCAACAGTTGTCTGCGTTGCATATACTCCGTTAGGAGGCAGAAGCTTGTACTCTGTCGGATAAATATTAATTGTAGGAAAATCTATCTTTCGTCCCAGCTGGTTTCCCAGAGAAACAATACCTGTCACATTGAAAGGCCTGTTAAGAAGGACATTAACAGTTTCCATATGACCAAGCTTAAGCTCTTCCCTTATATATGTACTGCTGATTTCCTTATCCTGATACTTTTCTTTTTCAACAATAATAGTTGTGAAGCCCAGTTTCTCACCTTCCTCCACAAGCATTGCCGCATCTCCAGCCCTATCCTTGCCAAATCTGTAATCAGTTCCCACAACAACATATTTTGCATGCAGCTTGTCAATAAGAATCCTGCGTATAAAATCTTCAGGCTCCATATGCATGAAATCATCTGTAAAAGGATATTCAATCTCGACGTCAATGCCAAATTTCTCACACAGTATACGTCTTTCATTGCTTGTAGATATGAAATGCTGGTATCTCTGTGGACATATAGAAAGTGGAATACTGTCAAATGTAAACAAAACTGCTAAAAGATTCTCTTTATCTGCTTTCTGTCTTACAATTTCAATCAGCTTCTGATGTCCGGTATGTATCCCATCAAACTTTCCCAGAGTAACAGCACTGCATTTATTCAATTGAAAATCATCTGTACCATGAATATATTCCAAAGATGATCACGCCCCTTTACTTGTTGTCTTCGTAAAATATCTTAACCGGATAAAGTACTTCTTCTCTTAATTCATATATACCAATAAAGTCCTTAGCTGAATCATACACTCTGTACCGCTCATTATCAACAGCTCGGATATCATCAGGTATATTATCACCTGAAATCTTATTGCCATTATGCAGATATCTGTCTATTTCTTCTGCAAATGTTATCTCAGGATAATCTTTAAATATATTGTCAATATCAACCATTCTCTGCTCAATCTCGCCCTTTAATACAAGAGCTGATATCTGATTGAGTGTAAGGGTATCATCTAGTCTGAAATCCCCGACACGGGTTCTTGTCAGCTTCATCATACACGCTCCGCATCCAAGTTTTCTGCCAATGTCGTCACACAAAGACCTGATATAAGTTCCTTTAGAACAGTCAACTGTTATTGTAACTGTTTTCTGCTTATCCGCCAAGTTAATATCATTAACTCTTAGTGAATTAATATGAACAATTCTTGGCTTTCTCTCTATTTCAATACCCTTTCTTGCAAGCTCATAAAGCTTCTGTCCATTATGCTTTAATGCTGAATACATAGGTGGAATCTGTTCATATTCACCAATAAATTCATTGCACACCTTAAGTATATCAACTTCACTGACATCAACCTCTGACTGTGCGATAATCTTGCCTGATATATCCAGAGTATCCGTTGTAGTACCAAGAAGCATTACCGCTTCATAAGTCTTACCCCAGTCAGTTATAAGATCACACAGCTTGGTAGCTTTCCCAATGCATACAGGAAGAACTCCCACAGCATCAGGATCAAGCGTACCTGTGTGACCTATTTTTTTAGTTTTAAGAATTCCACGCAGTTTTGCAACCACGTCATGAGAAGTAAATCCCTGTTCTTTATAAACATTTAAAACGCCATTCATGCATTATCCTCATTATACTGCTGCTCAATCATTTCTCCAATCTTATTAACGATAGAATGAACATTGCCCTTAGCAGAGAATCCTGCTGCCCTCACATGTCCTCCACCGCCAAAATCAGCAGCGATTCTTGCAACATCTATCTTCTTCTTAGAACGAAGACTTACCTTATATTCGTTCTTATCAGTTTCATAAAGGAATATTGCCACCTCAACACCATCAGTAAGTCTGAGCTGCTCTATTACCCCTCCCAGTTCCTTTCCAGTAACACCATAGAAATTCATTTCCTCTATAGATACACTAGAGAATATGCATTTGCCATCATAAAACAGCACACTTTCCAGTAATGCTCTTCCAAGAATCTGGTTCTGAATATAACTTTTCTTATAAAAGCTGTTATCGATAATGTCAGAATAATCAATACCCATTTCCATCATCTTTCCGGCTATATCCATTGTTCTTCTTGATGTACAGCTGTATTTGAATACGCCTGTATCATGGATTATTCCTGTATATATGCACTCTGCAACATTCTTATCAACTTTATTCTCGTCAAATGTTGTATAGAGAACCTCACATGCTGAACTTGACTGTGGTTCAACAAGATTAACATCAGCAAATGAATTATTGCTTATATGATGATCTATGCAGATAGTCCTGTCAGCATTTTCAAAGCAGCTCATAAATGGCTCAATTCTGTCCATTGAACTGCAGTCAAGCACTACGAATAAATCAAAATGTTTATCCTCAGCTTCATACTTAATATCATTAATACCAGATAAATAATTAAATTCATCTGATGGCTTCTCAAGATAAACAGTAACCTGACACTCAGGAAGATTCTTCCTGATATAATTATATAAACCTAATGTTGAACCAACACAGTCACCATCAGGACGTATATGTCCTGTGATTCCTATAACTTTCGCATGTCCGATTTCTTCAATAATATTCATAATTAACCTCTTTAATTATTCTGTCTCAGAAGACTCCTCAACGTGCATCTTGTTATCATGTTCTGTAACTTCATCAATAAGCTTAGACATATTAATACCATACTCAATTGACTGATCAAGAATGAATCTGATTTCAGGAGTATTTCTTAAATTGACAGTTCTTGCAAGCTGTCTTCTTATATATCCTTCTGCACTCTTAAGACCTGTAATCGTATCCTTCTGTGACTTTTCATCACCAAGAACACTTATATACGCCTTACATGTCTTAAGATCAGGAGCGACCTCAACCGCTACAACCGAAGTCATAGGGTTGATTCTAGGGTCTTTAATCTCACTTCTGATTATATTACTTAATTCTTTCAATACCTCACCGTTAATACGGGTATTCTTTACACTATTTTTACGCATATATTCTCCAAATCAATAACTAAATCCTATCTTGGCACCTCTACCATGATGTGAGCCTCGATCATATCCTCTGGCTGGATATCATTGAACTTTTCGAATACCATACCACATTCAGTTCCGGCCTTGATTTCCTTAACCTCATCCTTGAAATGCTTGAGAGATGCGATTGGTCCTTCATAAACCTTCTCGCTGCCTCTTGTGATACGTACAACAGAATCTCTTGTGATTCTTCCTTCCTCAACGATACAACCTGCGATATTACCAACTCCTGAAGCCTTGAATATCTGCATAATTCTAGCATGACCAATAATCTTCTCTTCATAGATTGGCTCAAGCATACCCTTAAGAGCTGCCTCAACATCCTCAATAGCATTGTAGATTACGCTGTAAAGTCTTAAATCTACCTTTTCTCTCTCTGCAACTATACGTGCCTGATTATCAGGCTTAACATTAAATGCAATTATAATAGCATTAGATGCAGATGCAAGTACTACATCGGATTCATTAACATTACCAACACCACCATGTATTACCTTAACAACAACTTCCTCATTAGAAAGTCTTACAAGACTTGACTTAACAGCCTCAACAGAGCCCTGTACATCAGCCTTGATAATAATATTAAGCTCCTTCATATTACCAGCCTGAATCTGCTCAAAGAGTGCATCAAGAGATACCTTATGCTTAGTATCATCAAGAAGCTTCTTTCTGCCCTCACTGATAAATGTCTCTGCTGTGCTTCTTGCTTCCTTCTCAGAATCAGCAGCCATAATGATTTCACCGGCATTAGGAACATCATTAAGACCAAGAATCTCAACTGGTGTAGATGGTCCGGCAACCTTCACTCTGTTACCCTTGTCATCAATCATGGCTCTTATCTTACCGTAGCAAGAACCTGCTGATACAGCATCTCCTACGTGAAGAGTACCCTTCTGTACAAGGATAGATGCTACAGGACCACGTCCCTTATCAAGCTCAGCCTCAATAACAATACCTCTTGCCTTTCTGTCCGGGTTAGCCTTAAGCTCGTTAACCTCAGCTGTAAGAAGAATCATATCAAGAAGTTCGTCAATACCTTCCTTAGTATGGGCTGATACTGGTACAAATGTAGTTGAACCACCCCAGTCTTCTGCAATAAGACCATATTCAGTAAGCTCCTGCTTAACCTTCTCAATATTGGCATTAGGCTTATCAATCTTATTAATAGCAACAATAATCTCAACTTCTGCTGCCTTAGCATGGTTAATAGCCTCAATAGTCTGTGGCATTACACCATCATCTGCAGCAACAACAAGAATAGCGATATCAGTAGCCTGTGCACCACGCATTCTCATAGCTGTAAACGCTTCATGACCAGGAGTATCAAGGAATGTAATAAGACTTCCATGTACATCTACCTGATAAGCACCTATCTTCTGTGTAATTCCGCCTGACTCCTTAGCTGTTACATGAGTCTCTCTGATTGCATCAAGTAATGATGTCTTACCATGGTCAACGTGTCCCATAACACAGACAACTGGTGGTCTTGGAACAAGCTTATCCTCTGGATCTTCATCTTCCTTAAGAAGCTCTGCAATAACATCGATCTTTTCTTCATGCTCACAGATACAATTGTACTCAAGAGCAATCTCCTCTGCTGCATCATAATCTATCTCTTCGTTGATAGTAACAACCTTGCCCTGTAAGAATAACTTCTTAACAAGAGCTGCAGGAGCAACCTTCATCTTATCAGCAAGTTCCTTGATAGTAAGAGTATCCGGAAGAACAAGCTGCTTAATTGTTTCTTCTTCCTTTTCCTTCTTCTCTGGCTTTGTCATAGGCTTCTTGTCAAATCTGCTGTTAGCGAACTTAAGATTTTCCTTAGCCTCATTATCTCTCTTTCTGTCATTCTTCTTGCTGTCTATTCTTGAATCATGTCTTCTTGAATCTGGCTTAGCTGAGAAATCAAACTCTTCCTTAGGTGCAGAATCTCTTCTGTCATTATTACGTCTCTGACCACCATTAAAGCCATTGCGGTTCTGGTCATTATCCTTTCTGAAGCCACCGTTTCCAGACTGTCCATTTCTGTCATTTCTGAAACCACCGTTGTTGTTACGGTCATTGTTTCTGAAATTGCCATTATTATCACGGTTACCATAACCACCATTGTTGTTACGGTCATTATTTCTGTATCCGCCATTATTATCACGGTTGCCATATCCACCGTTATTATTACGGTCATTATTTCTGTATCCACCGTTGTTATCACGGTTACCATATCCACCGTTGTTACGGTCGTTATTTCTATAACCGTTATTTCCTCGGTCATTGTTTCTGTAACCGCCGTTATTATCACGGTCATTATTTCTATAACCGCCATTGTTACGGTCATTTCTGTATCCGCCATTATTATCACGGTTCTGGTTATCTCTGTTGTTATCTCTTCTAGGATTCTTATCCCTTGAGCTGTTCTGTGGGAAATATACCTGTGAGATATGCTTCTTGTCATCAGAGTTGCCAGACTTATTCTGTCCACCCTGCTTTGGAGCCTGATTCTGCTGCCTGTTATCCCTGTTGTCATTCTTTACAGGCTGTGACTGCTTTGCTGGCTGTGCTGCCGGCTTATTCTCAGCCTTAGGTGCAGGAGCAAACTTCTTTCTCACACTTGAAATTTCTGCATCTGTAAGCCCGCTTACAGACTTATAAGTCTTCTCGCTGTTGCTAAGCATATCAGTAATATCCTTAGATGTTATATTTAATTCTTTTGCCAATTCATGTACTCTCATATTTGCCATTTAACCTCTTTTCCAAATAACAGCCACACTGTTATTCTAAACCCTGTTCAAAATATTTTTCTATGGTCTTTGCAAACCCTTCATCAAGGATTGCCAGTGATGCACGGAACTCTTTTCCCATTGCATGGCCTACGCTTTCTTTGTCACTGAAAAAATGTATTGGAACCTTGTAATAAGTACACATATTCGAAAACATTTTCTTAGTATTATCTGAAGAGTCGTCTGCAACAATAACTGTGTATGCCTTTCCGGTTTTAACAGCCTTCTCTGTTGAGAATTCCCCGCTTGCAACCTTTCCGGCTTTCTGCGCCAGTCCGATCATATTAAGAATTTTCTGTCTATTTTCCAATATTATTCAGCTCCTTTGCTAACTCATCATAGATACCCGCATCTATTGCCATCTTGAACGACCTCTCAAGGCCTTTTGTCTTAAAAGCTTTGGCAAGACATTCTTCATTGGCACATATATAAGCCCCTCTTCCATTCTTCCTGCCTGTAGTATCAATAATGATTGATTCATCCTGCGTCTTAAGAATACGGATTAAATCTTTCTTATCCTTCATCTGTCCGCACCCAATACACTGTCTCTGTGGAATCTTCTTCACTGTAGCCACTATGCATCACTCCTAATAATTATTCTTCATCAAGGCTTATTTCAGATGGTTCAACATACTCTTCGTCTAAATTCTCTTCTTCTGTATGTTCTTCAGGTTCAGCCTCACTCTTAATATCAATTCCATATCCTGTAAGCTTTGCAGCAAGTCTTACATTCTGTCCCTGCTTACCGATTGCTAAAGAAAGCTGCTGCTCAGAAACAACAATCTTTGCCTTCTTCTCTTCATCATCAGCTACTGCTGAAACAACCTTTGCAGGGCTTAATGCATTAACAATAAGCTGTGCTGAATTGCTGTCCCACTCAATGATATCAATCTGCTCGTTACCAAGCTCATTAACAATAGCCTTAACTCTCGCACCGTTAATACCAACACATGCACCTACAGGATCAACATTAGGAACATTTGCTCTTACTGCCATCTTAGTTCTTGATCCTGCTTCTCTTGCAATACCCATGATTTCAACAACGCCATCTTTAATCTCTGTAACTTCTTCTTCGAAAAGCTTCTTAACAAGCTCCTGTGACTTTCTTGAAACTCTTACAACAGGACCACCCTTTTCTCTGTTAATTACATCAACAACATATAACTTAATTCTATCGCCTGGTACAAACTTCTTATCCTTGAATTTATCATCAGCCTTAAGAACTGTCTGGATTCTTCCAAGGTCAATAGTAAGATCACCATTATCAGCAACTCTCTGTATAATACCTGTAATAAGCTCCTTCTCCTTAGAATGATATTCATTATAAAGAGCGTTCTTTTCCTGTTCTCTGATAGTCTGCACAATAGTATTCTTAGCATTCTTGGCGGCCTTTCTTGAGAACTCCTCAGACTTAACTTCAACAGTGATAACATCACCAAGCTGACAGTCAGGCTTAATCTTTCTGGCATCTTCTAATGCAATATCAGTACCTGAAACATATTTTTCTTTCTTATTCTCTCTGTTCTCTGGAACAATAACTTTCTCAACAACAGTTCTGTCAGAATAAATGTGAAAATCACCTGTTCTTCTGTCTAACTCAACACGACCGTTGTCAGCCTTATCAAATTCAGCCTTGTACTCATCCATAAGAGATTTCTCGATAGCCGCAAACATAATCTCTTTATCGATTCCATTCTCCTTCTCAAGAGCATCAAGTGCCATAATTAATTCCTTATTCATTGCTTTTAATTTCCTCCAAAAATATATTTATACTTCATCTACAAATGCCCATCTGATCATAGCCAGATTACTTCTGTCAAATGTTTTAGTTACATCATCAATGCTAATTGTTACCGTATCTTTATCATATTCCTTAAGAACCCCGGAATATTCCTTAGATTTATCAACAGGACTGAATAATTTAATCTCAATCATTCTGCCAATACTCTTTTCATAATCCTTCTCTTTCTTAAGAGGTCTTGTAAGACCCGGAGAACTTACCTCAAATATATACTGGTCATCAATGTAATTCTCCCTGTCCAGTATCTCATTGAAAGCTCTGCTCACATTCTGGCAGTCATCAATAGTAACTCCGCCTTCTTTGTCAATGTAGACACGCAGATACCAGTCGCTGCCCTCCTTCACGTAGTCAACATCAAAAAGTTCCACGCCGTTAGCTTCAACAACCGGCTGTATAAGTTCTGTTGTCTTAGCTTCATAGCTTTCTCTTTTTCCCATGCAGTACTCACCCTTTCTAAAAATATTCAGTTTTCTTATATATGAACGAAAGAGTGGACATCTCTGCCCACTCTTTCCGTATCACATATAGTAGCTTGTAGGGGAATCGAACCCCTGATTCCGCCGTGAGAGGGCGGCGTCTTAGCCTCTTGACCAACAAGCCATAACCTTTGTTATCTTGCGGTTGTGTACCGCAGCAACAATGATATCTTAACTCAATTATCGGAATCCGTCAAGCACTTTTTTGAATTTTTTTAAAAATTTTTCAGAAAATATTTCATAACCTTCAAAAAAGCGCTTAAATACTGGATTTCAAGCCAATTAATAATCTTATGCAAAACTAAAGATTGCTGTAAATACTCCCGCACTTGCGATTCCCATAATCACTCCTGCAAGTAAAACTCCTAACAAAACTGCTATTACACTCTTCTTAAATCCCATATCAAGAAAACTTGCTGCAAGTGTTCCCGTCCATGCACCTGTTCCCGGAAGTGGAATTCCAACAAAAAGTAATAATGCTACAAAAAGACCTCTTCCAGCCTTCTCCTTAAGCTTCTCTCCACCCTTGTGTCCTTTTTCAATACAGAAAGTAAAGAACTTTCCAATATATTTCTTATCCTTTCCCCACTCAAGAACCTTTCTTGCAAAAAGGTAAATAACCGGTACAGGAAGCATATTACCTATTACGCACACAATATATGACTGTAACAATGGTAACTGAAATCCTTGTGATACAGGAATTGCACCTCTAAGCTCAATAAGTGGAACCATAGAAATAAGAAAAATATACAAATACTTTTTTAACATACTATCTCCTATTTAATTTAGTAATAAACAGAATTGATAATACATAATATTTGTTAAAAAATCAAGTGTATTATATATTCTCAATCTGCCAGTCAATCGGTTCTACCCCGTTAGCCTTCAGAAATTCATTGCACTGGCTGAAATGTCTGCAGCCAAAAAAGCCTCTGTACGCAGATAACGGACTCGGATGCGGTGCTTTAAGAATAAGATGTTTCGGATTATTAAGCATTGACGCTTTCCTCTGTGCAGGCGAACCCCACAGCATATACACAATAGGTCTGTCCTGCATATTGACAGCATTAATAACTGCATCCGTAAACTGCTCCCAGCCGTGTCCCTGATGTGAATTAGCCTGGTGCGCTCTTACTGTAAGCACTGTGTTAAGCAGAAGTACTCCCTGGTCGGCCCATTTCTTAAGATATCCGTTATTAGGAATATAACATCCGCAGTCATCATGCAGTTCTTTATATATATTCTTAAGTGAAGGCGGTGCTTCCTCTCCGGGAAGTACCGAAAAAGACAGTCCATGTGCCTGATGTACATTATGATAAGGATCCTGACCAAGTATCAGTACCTTAACCTTACTAAGCGGTGTAAAATGAAATGCATTAAATATATCATCTGCCGGAGGATATACAACATATTTGCTGTATTCATCCTTAACAAATGTAAATAACTCCTTGTAATATGGCTTGGAATATTCCCCCTTAATAGCAGGAAGCCAGTCATTATCTATCATTGACATATCCATATCCTCCTACATACGCATAGGAATACCATTATCCGCAAGGTATTTCTTAAGCTCCATAATATCAAGTTCCTTATAATGGAATAGTGAAGCTGCAAGTGCTGCATCTGCTTTTCCCTTAGTAAATGCATCAAGAAAATGTTCTTTACTGCCTGCACCACCTGAAGCAATTACAGGTATTGATACATTTGACGCAATTGTATTAGTAAGCTCAATATCATATCCGGCTTTCGTTCCGTCACAATCCATACTTGTAAGAAGAATCTCTCCTGCTCCAAGCTTTTCTGCCTTCATTGCCCATTCTACAGCATCCATATGCATATCAACTCTTCCGCCATTCTTATATATGCTCCAATGACCATCACTATTCCTCTTTGCGTCAATTGCAACAACAACACACTGGCTTCCAAACTTATCAGCTGCATCTGATATAAGCTGTGGATTCATAATAGCTGCCGAATTAATTGATATCTTATCAGCACCTTCTCTTAAAAGCACCTTAAAATCATCTGTGCTTCGTATTCCACCGCCTACCGTAAATGGAATAAATACTCTTTCTGCCACTCTTCTTACAAGATCAACAGTTGTGTTTCTTCCGTCGCTTGATGCAGTAATATCGAGAAATACAAGCTCATCTGCACCTGATTTGTCATACATCGATGCAACCTCGACTGGATCACCTGCATCTCTTAAATCAACAAAATTAGTTCCTTTAACAACTCGTCCATCCTTACAGTCAAGGCATGGTATAATTCTTTTAGTAAACATGAGCAACTCCTTTAAGCAATTATAATGATGCGAAATTCTTTAATATCTTAAGTCCTACATCGCTGCTCTTCTCTGGATGGAACTGGCATGCAAACACATTGCCACTCTCAACCGAAGCATGAATATGTGTAGTGTATTCGGTAGTTGCAGCAACAATTCCCTCATCTGCTGCCTTAAGATAATAGGAATGTACAAAATATACATATGGGTTACCTTCGAGTCCCTTAAAGAGTCTCGCTTCCGGCTTAACATCAAGAGAATTCCAGCCCATATGTGGAATCTTGAAGCCATCCTTAGCAGGAATCTTTAATATCTTTCCTGGGAGAATATCAAGTCCCTCTGCTCCCGGAGTCTCATCACTTTCCTTAAACAAAAGCTGCAGTCCAAGGCATATTCCAAGAAATGGTGTTCCACTCGCAGCAACCTTCTTAATAGTATCAACAAGTCCGAACTTATCAAGATTATTCATGGCATCTCCAAATGAACCAACCCCCGGAAGAATAACCTTATCCGCCTGCAGGATTTCACTTGAATCTCTTGATACGATAACTTCCTCGCCTAATGATACTAAAGCCTTTTCAACGCTGCGCAAGTTGCCAGCATCATAATCGATAATTCCAATCATCCTTCTGTCCTTCCATACACATGTATTCTGTAATAATCAGTAAAATATTATCACAAAAAATTCGTCTTAACAATATTTGACAAGTTCTTTTATAAACTGTGCCCCATTCATCTCACAGGCGAAAGCCCTGTCACTGATTTCCTTAGGAATCTGGTAAAATGTGCTATGAACACGGTACAGCTTAGCCTTCTGATTAATCATGACAATTCTCTCGAATGGCCATCTGATAATGTTAGGATTAGAAAAATCCTCGCCCAGCTCTATAATAACAAGCTTCTTTGCAAGTGAAGAAGAAAGCCATTTGTTATAGAAATCCCACTGTTTCTCCTCTTCTTCGGCAGCAGACTCATTAGCCGGACATACTATACGTCTTTCGTTAAATCCCGCATTTCTTATTCTTCCTTCTTTATCAGTAGATACGATAAAATAATTCACATGCTCCATCGACTCAAAAAGCTTCTTAAGATTATCATTAACCTCTGCATCATCCGAATTATATATCTCTTTTCCAAGTCCGAAAAGCACATAGTCTGCGCTTTTTATATCTTCCATTAAATCGTTATAAATCATACATACCTCCATTTCATAACCAGATGATTATAACATCTTTTTTGAGGATTGTCATCGCTACCTGTTTTGCGCGAGCACAACTGTGAACTTTCCATATCTTCTCTCATCGCTGCTCGCGCAAAAAAGGACGCCATCCATGTCAGATGGCGTCCTATAAGAGGAAGTGTAAAATGAAGAAAATTATCTAAATTAATACCAACGTTATTCACGTTCAAATTTCTTTATCAGCATTATAGCAGATTGTTATTAAAAATACAATCATATTATTAAATAATTATCTTACCGGTCTTATAATGCTTCTGCTGCACAGATAAGTTATAAGGAAATATCCACCATAAATAACTGCAACGAATGCCAGTGTAAGCCCAATAGATGCTGCCATTGAACTCATTCCCATAGTTGCAAGAATTATGTTAATAAACTTAATTCCAAACACAGAATGTATAAGTGCAAGAATCAGTGGAAATGCTAAGAATATTCCAATCTGCTTAAAAAGCGCCATATCAATCATTCTCTCATCAACTCCAAGCTTCCTTAACATTCCATATCGTTCCTTATTGTCTGCACTGTCTGACAATTCTCTCAAAGCAAGAATTGCCGCACTGCTTATAAGGAATATAATCCCTAAATATAAGGCAATAAATGTAACTAATGCTCCAAGCCCGACACTGCTTTCAGCCAGGTCAATTCTGGAATTCCAGCTAATGAAACTCGTTTGAAATGATATATTTTTCATTAAATTGTCTAATTGTGTTTCAATAGAATATCTTTCTTCCTTAGTGTCTGCCCTATAGTCAGCACTAAGCCCCATATTGCGTACCTGCTGTGGTTTTACCGCGTTATCAGGCACAACAAGAATCCCGTCATTCATATTCTGAACACCAATATGTACAAAACCATCCATGCATTCACTATATCTTGGTTTATACTCTTTTCCATTGACAGATAATATAATTCCTTTCTTTAATGCCTGATTCCTTATCATTATCATGTTCTTATAATCTGCCACTATAATATATTCATCGTCATTAAGTTCATATGTACTATTACCATACAGTCTTGCAACAGAATTATAATCGCCAATAGTCATTACCGGCATAATAGTATCTGCCATAAACTGATAATCATCTGTATTAATATCCCCTAATGTATCTTTAACTGTCAATCCGGTGTTGTATATATTATATTCTGCAACATCCTTAAAATACTTCTGCGCATCAAATCCACTGTTATTAAGTGTTTCTATTATACTTAATTTGGAATCTTCCAGCATTTCCCTGTCTTTTTCATTCATATCCTGTGATGTGGCATATGCCTCGCTCATCGCATCATATGAATATTTTGCAAGCTGTACATCAACAGGACACATACTGTCCAGATCCTTTGAAAGCGAATCCTTCATTGAAAGTGCTGCAGAAAGCACGCTTATTGTAATAAAAAGCATGATACATATAACAGTTGTCGAGAATACAGTAGTGTTAATCTTGCTGCAGAACTGCCTTAACACAAAGCTGTTCACACCTTTATAATACACACTCTTAATACTTGTGAATATTCTTATCATAAAACCTGAGACTGACCAGAATATTAAAAATGTGGCAACACAGCCAAGTGCAATAGGAATACCTATTTTATCAAAAGTATTTAAAATACTAACACCCCTTGTAACCATCCAGTATGCATAAGAAAGAATACCAACACCTATGACGAATACTATTGTGCAGACAACCGGGTTCTTCATGGTAACCTTCTCAGTTTTCTTACCTGCATTGAGAAGATCAATAAGCTTACATCTGCTGATACTGAATGTGTTAAATATCATAACTAACACATACATAATTGCAAAATATATTAAAGTCTTGACGCATGCCTTCATTGAGAATATGAATTTAAACTTAGTCATATCAGCATCAAACATATTAGCAACAATCACGCTCATAAACTGTGAAAGGATTGTACCAATAACAAGCCCTGCCACAAGTGAAACAATGCCGATAAGCAGTGTCTCAAAGAAAAGAATCGCTGAAATCTTTCTCTTGCTCATTCCAAGTGTAAGATATATGCCAAACTCCTTATTACGTCTTTTAATAAGAAAACGGCTTGCATATATAATCAGAAATCCAAGTATGCACGATACGAATACGCTCACTCCTGAAAGCATGTCATTCATGAGCTTAATAATATCCATCATATTTTCTCTTACATCAAGCATAACGCTCTGACTGTCAATTGCATTAAACACATAAAATATTGCAACACCAAGAATAAGAGTGAAGAAATAGACGGTATAATCCTTTAAACTCTTCCTGATGTTCTTTAAAGATATCTTAAAGAGCATTATTAAGGTCGCCTCCTAACAATGTTACAACATCAATGATTTTATCAAAAAATTCTTTTCTTGTAGATTCGCCTCTGCGTATCTCATTAAAGATTTTACCGTCCTTGATAAATATCACTCTGCCTGCGTAGCTTGCTGTAAATGCGTCATGTGTTACCATAAGAATTGTTGCCAAAAGCTCAGTATTAAGAAAATTAAAGCTCTCAAGTAACATCCTTGATGACCTTGAATCAAGTGCTCCTGTAGGCTCATCAGCAAGAATAAGCTTTGGATTAGTAATAATGGCTCTTGCACTTGCCACTCTCTGCTTCTGTCCTCCTGACATCTGATAAGGATATTTGTTTAATACATCTTCAATGCCTAGCTCTCTTGCAGTCTGTCTTACTCTTAATTCAATCTCCCTAGCCGGAACATTCTGTATAGAAAGCGCCAGTGCAATATTTTCAAATGCTGTTAAGGTATCAAGAAGATTAAAGTCCTGAAAGATAAAGCCTAACTCCTCTCTTCTGAACTTGTTAAGCTTATTGCCCTTTAACTGTGTAATTTCGTTGTCTCCGACATATATCTTACCTGTAGTCACCTTATCAATTGTTGATATACAGTTAAGAAGCGTCGTCTTTCCTGAACCGCTCGCTCCCATTATAGAAACGAATTCTCCCTTTCCAACCTCAAACGAAATATTGTCAATCGCTTTGGTAAGACTTGATTTGTTTCCATAATACTTTTCAATGTTATCAATCTTAAGTATTGTTTCCATAATAATAATTTCCTTTCATTTAGATTAATTATGTTTTACCACTTAACTAATCCGGTGTCGTTTGTTCAATATTACGGAACATTACAATTTTGTAACATTACTCCGGTACTATGTAATGAAACTATTAACAGGTTTTATTGATAATTCTGCCATCTGATATCTCTATTATCTCATCAGATAACTGGTCAAGTTCTTCCTTATCATGACATGCAATAATTATTACCGCTCCTCTTTTCTTCTGTTCTTCTAATATATCATGAACCTTCTCAACACTGACATCATCAAGTGCATTAATCGGCTCGTCAAGAATAATAATATCAGGATTTTCCATAACTGCTGCCGCAATTCCTAACTTCTGCTTCATTCCCAGAGAATACTTTCTGTAAGTTCTCTTATCATCAGGGTCAAGCCCTATATCCTTAAGTGCCTTTCTAATCTGTTCATCGCCTGCTCTGTTCTGAATAGACGCCAGCACCTTAAGATTCTTAAGCCCTGTATAATTACCTATAAATGAAGGATTCTCAATTAACACGCCTATACTTTCCGGAAAAGATATATCTTTTCCAAGTATCTTTCCATCAATATCAATTATTCCTGAATCCGGAGTAATAAGCCCGCATATTGCACGCATAAGCATAGTCTTTCCCGAACCATTCTTTCCTCTTAATCCATATACCTTTCCACCTGTGAATTCCAGATTGATATCCCTTAATATTGGTGCTTTCTTTATTGTCTTATTAACATCTGTTATTTTAATATACATTTTTTAATCCTCCCTCACAAGAATATCTTTTTTATTAAATCCAATCATACCGGCCACATACACAACAATATACACGACAATGCATACTGCGACTGACTGCCATACCTGTATTCTCTGTGCATTATACACACTGCTTCTTACCACCATAGAATTATTTCCTATCATAATCGGATTGTTTATAAATACTGACATAACATTCCATGCCATAACTGCGAGCATGCCAATCATCGGATTCGTAAACATGGAGATTGTCATCTGAACCAGTGCTGTTACCAAAGAAACAACAACCGGCATTACAAGCATATACACTATAATCCACACATTTGCCGTATTATCCGGGACAGACTTATTACTAATCTTTTCAAAAAGCTCATAATTAACCTTCATACTCAAGTTTCCATTGTATAATCCATATACAAATGCTGTTGCATACTGAATTGCATATACAGAAAGTACAGTCAGGCAGTTCCACAGACATTTACTGTTCCACCATAATCTTCTGCTTCTGCATTTCATAAGAAAATCAATTCCTACGCCTTCACAGTCATCATTGCAATAACTGTATATCATGAATGGAACAAGAAACTGAATCAGCATCCACACAAAAGGAAATACAATCTTTCCCTCCTTAATAATAAGAACAGGATCATAACCGCCCTGAATAAAGAATATCGTATCCATCATTCCGAATTCATGATTTCCTAATATTATCAGCACTCCGGCAAGCATAAGAGCAGCAATTAAATATCTGAATCTGTCAGCATAGAAACCTCTTTCAATATCATGCCATATAACGCCTCTTATACTTTTGTTACTCATCTTCTTTTTTGTATTCATAATACTCACGCTTTCTTTGAAGAATAAGACCTGCAATAATCAGAACAGCCATAATTAAAGCAGCTATGCCAAGCTTTCTGGCGCACTCTTCAGAACTATACCATGCAGCCCCGAATATAATCATTTTATGGTAGGTAAGCGGTATAAATATATCTACTCCTGCAAATATAATAACAGCCACACCTGATATAACATCTGACGAAAATATTATTTCAAATATAATTCCTATAAAACATGTTATTGCAATCATCAAAGCCATTAATATCCAGTAAACAAACATTACCTGCATACCTGTTACCTGACCTGCCGGCAATACATCCATATTCATTAATTTATAACTTGAATAACTGTTCCAGTTAAAAAATACATCAAACTTAGTTGCTGCATATGCAATTGCAGCCAGTTCATATATTAACGACAGCACTGCCGAATACACTATCGTACAGATACTCTGCCACAGATATATTCCTGCCTTCGAACTGTATTTCAGAATTATCATTGGATCTCTGTCGCATTTCATCATTCTCTGATTGCAGACAGCTGCTATAATCATCATCAGTGGAAACACATAATTCTGTGACATACAGGTCAATACATCTAATACACACGGTGTTCCCGACACATTTCTCTGTAAAGTTCTTAAGAAAACCGTAAGCAGAACTTCCTGTGAAATAACTGCTCCCGCAAGCCAGAACAACATTTCCCTGTTAACATATCTTCTTCTCAATTCATTCCACATATTATTTACCCATTCTCACATACTTACCCGGAGTTACCGAGAAATACAACTGCCATTCTTCTTTGTTCAGCTTATCAGCATTTATGCTGTGAGGAAATGATATGCTGTGGATAAGGAAAGGTACATCTACAGTAATGCTTGTCCCCTGCTCAAACTTAGAAAAATTAACATCTTTGTTAATATCTCTTATATAATCATTAGATATTCCCTGCGAGAAAGCTCCCGATGCCAGTCTGATATCTGCGTAAGGAAATCCTTTCATCTCTCCCGTTATATCTAAAGTACATTGCGCAACCATAACGTATATTTCATCCTGTGTATCACTTCTGTCTTTTCGTTTATCAATTCCATACTCATTCATAAAATCATCAATTGACATGACCTTATAGCTGTTAACACAAGCCGAATATCCGCTAAGTTCAACCTGTTCATTAATCTCATATTCAGTGACACTTCCCTGTGGATACATCTTATTGACTTTAACTATATAGAACGCTGCCACTCCCGCCAATATACATACTAACGCTATTATTAATATTTTCTTCTTCATATCAGATTGCATCCTTTCTTCTGCTTCGTACAAAATACGATACTGTTATCAGCACTATTAACATCACCATATCAATTATCATAAATTTCAGTTCAGAATAACGCAGTTTGGATGCTGTCAGATATTCCATAGGGCCATCTCTTCCAATAGATGAACAAACAATATAATAAAAGAAATACATCATGAATGGTGTAAGTGCGACCATAAACCTGTTATTTACAAGGTCTGCAAATATGTATGCAATACAGTTAATTAGTCCAAATCCCACAAATGCAAATAAAAATACTATAACAGCCATTGCAAATGGTGCTTCAAAAAATAAATCTCCAAAAACTGACAGTTTTGAGAAATTAAACTGTGAGCTGACCGACTCTGGCTTAAAAGCCGGCAAAATCATAGCTGTCACAACAAATGATATAACAAGCGGGAAGCTTGCCACAAAGCCACCAGCCATAAACTGGGTAAAAAGCTTTGCTTTGTAATACTTCTTTTTATCAATTCTTGTAAATATATTATTAACATAATGCTTCTTCACATCCATCAATATGCTTATAGAATATGGCAATGCTGTCAACAACGGCATAATAAAGTAATAAAGAAATACATAAGACCCCGGTCTTACCCCCATCCACTTCATATACAATCCCGGAAGCTGTATACCGCTGTATTTTCCCATTTCAAGCAGTTTATCTAATGTTTTTCTTGCTGGAATAATCTCGTTCCATATATTAAATCCAACAATAACTAATCCTATTACTACAGATATTATAAGCATCTTATTCTTAAATGCTCTTTCCAATTCTATTTTAATTAATTTATTCATTTTCTCCTCCTGGTTCATGTATGATTGCTAATGTTCCTTTGCATGGTGACCCCTCAATATAAAAATCTATTGCTAATATTTCATTCTCAAATTCTTCATCTGTTATAAGATAGTATAATGTTATTGTTTTTGTTTCACCCTTTTCAAGATGAACATTTCCATGAGTATTGTCTGAACTTATCCCAACATTTTCATAATTTTCAATTTTATTATATGTACCATCTTCATTCAGTTTTACAGAATACCATAATGTATGGAATTCATTATCATTATCTAATATTATATCATTATCATTAATATCTTTAGTAACCTCTAACTCTATCATTGCATAGTAATAATCTGATATAAAATTATAATCTGCATCAATACTATCTTTCTTATCGTCTAGTCCAAATCTTATTCTATTCACATCAAAATTACATTCTCTGGAAATATTAACGGTTCTAACAGATATATAAAATACATTATATGTTTTCCGATTATTTTCATCATATTTATATCTTATATCATCATCCCTCAATTCAAACTGCTGACCTATATACGCCACATCTCTTTTACTTAAGTTTTCTTCTCTTGCAGAATCATTACCTGTATTGTTTTGATTTTCATTTTGTATATTTGTCTGTTCCTGTTTTGTTTCAAGTGTCGGCATTTCTTTTGTCAGCTTATCTATTGTTCCATTCTTAACACCTATTAGAATTGACAACAACAATACTGATATAATGCCTATACTAATTACTGCACTTTTTATTTTCTTCTTCATTTTTTCCCTTTTTAATCAAGAGATTGTATATTATTATCTGATATACAATCTCTTTTTTACAAACAATTTAATCAGATTTTATACACTATCTGGACTCCATAAAAATTTTACTGAATACTCACTTCCTGTATTACTCTCACATTTAACAGCTGCATAACTATATCCATTTTCTTTTACATAATTGTACATCCATATCTCATCACTTGGAAAAACATCATAATCAATCAAATCAAAATCTTCATAATAATTACTATATCTATCAGAACCAACAAGTGATGCATTAAATGAATACCCATTAGAAGAAGATTCTCCTTTTATATATCCACAAGATGTATCTTGTTTCATTCTACCACTTGTATAATGTAGATACTCTCCCTCTGCCTCATTAAATGACATTCTAACTTCAGTATCTGTGCAATTATTAGCCCACACTACACCACCACCAATTGACATTACCATTGCTCCTGCTGCAACTATTGTTGTCAGCTTTCCTGTTAGTTTCTTTAAATCCATAAAGAAATCCTCCTTAGATTTTAATCAGATACATAAGTACCTGTCTGCTTCAATGTATCTTTTATATTTATCAATTTCAATAGTCCATGCACAAGCGGTCGTTTTTTGACACAAGTGGTAAATATTTCATGAAAATGCCCTATCTAATTTGTCTCTGGTTCATGTACGATTGCTAATGTTCCTTTATCCGGTGACCCATAAATATGAAAATCTATTGCTAATGTTTCATTTTCAAATTCTTCATCAGTTATTAGAAAATACAATGTTATTGCTTTAGTTTCCCCTTTTTCAAAATATACATTTCCATGCTTATCCGGTACATCTGAACCAACAGCTCCGCTATTACTGATACGCTGTAATGTTCCATTGCTATCTATCTTTCCTATATACCACATTGTCTGGAACATACTTATTTCTCCATCAGGCGGTACATCATGATCATTAATATCTTTGTTAACATTTAATTTCACAGTTACATAATAATAGTCTGATATGAAATTATTATTATCATCCATGCTGTCTTTTTTATTTGTCAAACCATAATCAATCCTTTTTATATCAAAATCACATTCTCTTGATATATCTACTGACTTTACGGTTACATTGAAAACATTATATGTATCTCTATTATTTTCATCATATCCATACCTTATATCCCAATCTATTAATTCAAACTCCTGTCCTATATTTACTATATCTCTTTTTCTAGAATTTCTTACCCTAGCAGAGTTGCTACTGCTTTCATTTTTTCAGACTCGTTTTCTGCTGACTTCTCCGTTTCTGTCTGACTTGTTGCAAGTGTCGGCATTTCTTTCGTCAACTTATCTAGCGTACCATTCTTAACCCCTATTAGAATTGCCAATAATAATACTGCTATAACTGCTATACTTATTACTGCACTTTTTATTTTCTTGTTCATATCTTCTCCTTATACTAGAAAGACTGTACATTGAATTTCATCAACATACAGTCTTAATGTAATTCCCTATTCACTTCTTTTCAAGAACATATGCACAAGCGGTCGTTTTTTGACACAAGTGGTAATTATTTACTAAAAAGATTAGCTGATTTAATTTTCTTCTGGTTCATGTACGATTGCTAATGTTCCTTTGCATGGTGACCCATAATAATGAAAATCTATTGCTAATGTTTCATTCTCAAATTCTTCATCTGTTATAAGATAGTATAATGTTATTGTTTTAGTTTCACCCTTTTCAAAATGTACATTTCCATGAGTATTGTCTGAACTTGACCCTACATTTTCATAATCCTTAATTTTATTATATGTACCGTCCTTATTAACCTTAACACTAGTCCATAATGTTTGTAAATTATTATAATCATCTGCAAACATTTCATTGTCATTAATATCCTTGGTTACTTCCAATTCAACCGTCATATAATAGTAATCCGATATAAAATTATCATTATTATCCATACTATCTCTTTTTGTACTCAATCCGAAATCAATTCTATTAATATCAAAGTCGCATTGTCTAGAAATATTGACGCTCTTAACAGTTATATAAAATACATTATAAGTTTCTCGATTATTCTCATCATATGTATATTTTACGTCATTATTTCTTAATTCAAACTGCTGACCAACATTTGCTATATCTCTTCTGCTAGAATTTCTTATTCTCACAGAGTTACTGCTTTCATTTTTTTGAGACTCATTTTCTGCTGACTTCTTTGTCTCTTCCTGTTTTGTTTCAAGTGTCGGCATTTCTTTTGTCAGCTTATCTAGCGTACCATTCTTAACCCCTATTAGAATTGACAATAATAATACTGCTATAACTGCTATACTTATTACTGCACTCTTTATTTTTTTCTTCATATCTGCTCCCTTTTAGAAAAAAGATTGTATATATATTATGATATACAATCTTCTTTCTAATAAATAATTTAATTAAACTTTAGACACTATCTGGACTCCATAAAAATCCAACTGAGTAATCATCCCCTGTATTACTCTCACACTTTACTGCAGCATAATTATATCCATTTTCTTTGACATAGTTATACATCCATATCTCATCTCCTGGATTAACATCATAATCAATCAATTCAAAATCTTCACAATATCCCGTTTCATCCACCCCAACAAGTGTTGCATTAAAAGAATATCCGTTCGATGATTCTATACCTTTGATATATCCACATGATGTATCTTCTTTCAATCTACTAGACGTATAATCCAGATACTCCCCCGCAGATTCATCAAATGACATATGGGCATACTCATCTTTGCAATTATTAGCCCACACTACACCACCACCAATTGACATTACCATTGCTCCTGCTGCAACTATTGTTGTCAGCTTTCCTGTTAGTTTCTTTAAATCCATAAAGAAATCCTCCTTAGATTTTAATCAGATACATAAGTACCTGTCTGCTTCAATGTATCTTTTATATTTATCAATTTCAATAGCCCATGCACAAGCGGTCGTTTTTTTGCACAAGTGGTAATTATCTTGTTTTAAAAAACTTATTTAATTTGCTTATGGTTCATGTACGATTGCTAATGGACCTATAAATGGTGAATTTTTAAGGCTAAAACTTATAACAAGTTTATCATTTTCGACTTCTTCATCCGACAATATATAATATAATGTTAATGTTCTTGTTTCTCCTTTTTCAAAGCTAAAATTTGTTTTTCCAATTTGATTAGTTTCCGCATCAGAGCCAACACATGCACTAGTTTTAAATGACTGTGTTGTTCCATCGCTATTCAATTTTAATATAGACCAAGTCGTCTGAAAAACATTCATATAATCCATCACATCATTATCATCAATATCCTTTGTTATCTCCAATTCTACTGTTGCATAATAAAAATCTGATATAAAATTATTGTTTTCATCCAAACTTTTTTTCTTATTATCCAATCCAAAATCCAACCTGTTAATATCAAAATCACACTGTCTCGATATCTTGCAATCATTAACTTTTACATGATATATATTATATGTAGTTCTATCATTTTCGTCGTACTTACGGCCATCTATTTTTCTACGTATTACAAACTCTTCTCCATATTCAGCAACCTCGATTCCATCATAAGGTTTACTTTCTGTAGAATTATTTCTCGCATTTACCGTTGCCTTTTCTGTCTCTGCCTGATTTGTTGCAAGTGTCGGCATTTCTTTTGTCAGCTTATCTAGTGTACCATTCTTAACACCAATTAGAATTGCCAATAATAATACTGCTATAACAACTATACTTATTACTGCACTCTTTATTTTCTTCTTCATATCTTCTCCTTATACTAAAAAGACTGTACATCCATCAATGTACAGTCTTAATGTAATTCCCTATTCACTTGTTTTCAATAGCATATGCACAAGCGGTCGTTTTTTGACACAAGTGGTAATTATTCTTTATCTTTCTTAACATATTTGGTCGAAAGGAATATATGACATGTTACCTTTCCTTCCTTTTCCTCATACCTGATTTCCCCATTATATTTGGCAACAATATCCCTTATGCTCTTCGTACCAATTCCATGATTATTCTTATCAAGCTTAGTAGTCAGGAACGGATTCTTTCTGTTAAGAAATGTTTCTTTAACAGGATTTTCCACATCCATAAATATTCCACCTCTGCTTGTTATCTCAACATTGACATACGGATCACTGCATTTTGCTGCTGCCTCAATGGCATTATCAATTACATTTCCGGCAAGAATACACATATCTATATCATCAATCAGTCCAACCTGACCAAGTACCATACATGTAAATGCTATATTCTGCTTTTCACATTTATCATTCTTATCATTAAGAATATAGTTGAGCGTTCTATTATCACAGTATTTTCTATAAGCATATGAATTGATTTTCTCACTCATAATATTCTTTAAGAAATCTTCTGCCTTATCATAATTGTTGTCATCCATATAACCAATTGCAGAAGTCAGGCACTGCTTAAGGTCGTGTCTTAACTTTCTGCTTTCTTCATACATTTTCTGGACACGTTCAACCTCAAACTGTTCGTTAGCATATTCTATCCTTTTATTAATCTCCTCTGTCCTGTTAAAAAAGTCCTGCATCCAATGTCCGATTATTTCAAATGTTAAAACTGTCACAATTAATATTCCAGCGGTCTCTACCCCATAATTATATGTGTCATATATGCCTGTTCCAAAGAATAATCCCGCCAGCACTGAACTTACACATATCTGTATGAACATCATTTCCAGATTATCCAATTCCCTGTATTTTATAATTACTGCAGACAGATAGACTACAAACATATATAATTCCACAATCAGATATACGATACATATTGCTATTATATCAGCCTGATTAGCAGATAATATGGCTATGCCGATACAATTTATCAGTGATATTTCCAGTAGTACCTTAATTGTTATCTGTTCTATATACTGTACAATCAGAATGGCAATGATAATCATTAGTTCCATTATCACCCATGGATTGATTCCATAATATGTCATTATATAGACTGCTGCCCCTGCACCCACTAACAGAACCATCTTAATCACATGTATTATATTATCTCCCGTCAGCTTCCTTATCTTGTCCATAATAAATATTACACCTGTATTCATTACACACAGGAATACACATGTAAGCACTATATTAATTATATCCATCATACCTGTTTCCTACCTGTTATTATCAAACATGAATTTTCTGTATTCTTCTATGACATCTTTCTTCCTGCGCCTGCTTATAGGAACACGCTCGTTATTATACATCACAAATACATCGTTATCTTCATCAATGCACTTAATATATTTCATATTAATAAGCACTCCCTTGCTTGACTGCACAAATCCATATTTTTCAAGCTCTGCAACATGCCTGGTATATGAATCTGCCAATAATATTTCTCCTTTAAGACTTTTGACACATATCTTCCTTTTCTGCGTTGCAATTGAAACAACCCTGTCAACATAGAATTTCTCTCCACCCAGTTCTATTACCTGCCTCATCTTTATCAGTTTATCAACTATCTTTACCATCATTCTTGTAAATTCACGGTCAAATCTGTCTTTAACTATATACCCAAGCGGTCTGAATCTGAATGCTTCATAAACCAGATTCTCATGAGATGTAACAAATATTATAATTGCGTCATTATTCATTAATACTATCTGTTCCGCAATATCAAATCCATTCTCCTCACCCAGTTCAAGGTCAAGAAACACCATATCGTAAGCATTGTCAGGATAATTATTAATAATTGTCTGACCATCATTGTAGATATCCACCTGACAATCTTCTCCCTGAAAATACTGCTTAAATACATCTTTTATAGTCGTCCGTTCCTTCTCACAGAACTCTCTGTTGTCATCACATACTGCCACTTTCATTGCTGTCTGTTATCTCCTTATAGAAATCATTCTTATAAAATGTAATCTTCACCCGTGTATACTCGCCATTAACTGACTCAATGCTTACCTTAGAGCCTAACTTGTCACACAGCTTCTTTACAATATAAAGCCCCATTCCTGTCGCTTTGGAGTACTCATGCCCGTTCTCACCTGTAAATGACTTGTCAAATACTCTCGGTAAATCAGACGCATTTATACCAATTCCATTATCCAGTATTTCAAGAACAATACATTTCTTATCCTCTGCTGCCGAAATCTTAATATACGACTCCGCCTTTGTCTTATCCTTGTACTTTATGCTGTTACTCACTATCTGGTTAAGCATGAATTCCATCCACTTAGCATCTGTAAGAACAATCTTGTCTGCATTGCTCACTTCAAATGTTATATTATTCTCTAACAAATCGTCCTTATTCTTTAATGCCACCGCACTTATTATCTTAGAAAGCTTCGACTCGTTGATTATATAATCTTTCTCTGCATTTTCACTTCTCACATAATAAAGAATCTGCTCAATATAGTTGTTAATTCTTCGAATCTGCGTATTCATTCTGTCTGCAAATTCTTTATCACATTTATCCATATGATTATGAAGTATAAGAGTAAGTGAAGCTATTGGAAGCTTTATCTCATGAATCCACATTTCCACATACTCTTTGAACTGCTCCATTCCGAGCCTGTATTTTTTCACATTCTCCGACATTGACCTGTCTATATCACTAACAGTGTCATAAAATATCCTGCCCTCATAAAAAGCCGGTCTGATAAGTGTCTCTGTAATAAGATATTTTTCTTCAAGTGCAGCTATGTTAATCTCCAGTTCGTCATAGAACTTCTTTCTGTGGTAATAATCTGCCAGCACAACTGCAATATAGCATATTGTCATTATAAATATCTCTGCGATTATCAGCTGGACAGACACCTTGAAGGCTGCCATCATAAGTACGCTTATGATAAGCATTGCCACAAATATGCACACTGAATACAGTCTGTCTTTAATATATTTCCCTAGCTTCATACAAGAATATATCCCTGTCCCTTTCTTGTCTCAATAACATCTTCAAGTCCAATATCTTTAAATCTGCCTCTTAACCTGCTTATATTCACAGTAAGCGCATTGTCATTAAGGTACTCCTCATTGTTCCACAGCTCAGTCATAAGCTCATCTCTTGAAACTATATGCTCCCTGTGTGATAACAGATACATGAATATTGTCATTTCATTTTTAGTAAGAGTTATCTCGTCATCCTTATACTTAATAACACCCTTGTGTGGCAGTATTTCCATTCCACGGTAAGTTGTTGTATTATCTGACTTCGCACCAAGCCTCTTAAATACCGCATTAATCCTTAAGAGCAGTATTGTCGGATTATACGGCTTGGTTATATAATCATCTGCCCCATAACTCATGGAAAGCACCTCGTCAGCCTCGGAATCCCTGCTTGTAACCATGATAACCGGCACATCTGATTTACTCCTTAACTGCTGCAAAAGCATTTCCCCATTCATATACGGAATATTGATATCTAGCAGAACCAGGTCTGGCTCTGCAGCAATAATACTGTCACATGCATTTTTAAAATTAGACAGAACCTCTGCCTCATACCCTGAATTTTCCAGCAGCTCCTTAAGCTCCCTGCTTATATCTTTATCGTCTTCAACAATCAGAATTCTGTTCATTATCAGTTCCTCACTACATTTTGATATAAATGTATTGTAAACTGTTTTACTAAAAAAAGACAGAGAAAACGCAAAAAGGTTTCTCTGTCTTTTTATAAATATAAGCTGGTTTCGAGTCCGCATCCTGTTAGAAGCTGTGGCCGCCGCCACTTCCTCCACCGCCGCCGGATGAGCCTCCTCCGCCACCTCCGCCTGACGAACCGCCAGAACTTGATTCTCGTGGAGAATATGTTTTTGTCTGATGTGTAAATACAACATTACAATTATTAAATGCCCTGTACTCAAACAATCCATTCATAAGGCTCTTTGTTGATGCCTTCCTCTTTGAGGAGTACACACGCACAATTATATAATTAATGACAACTGCAATAACAACCGCAAGCAATGCATTACTTATATATTTCATTGGCTGTGCAATCTTTCTTCCCTGAAGCAGCGTATATTCCTGTTCATATACCTTCATCGCACATATATAATAGTCTGCATCAGATGCATAAGTATACACATTGTCGGTAATTGTTTCTGCATATGCCTTATTAATTGTCCTGTTAATAGCACCATTACTATGTATCCATATATTTCTGTTATCCATATCAATAACGAATATCGTTCCGCTCTCAGAGCCATATTTTTCTCTGTACAGAGACTTAATATAACTCTCTGTCGAAGTGCTGTTATAGCTTATAGAGTTAAACATAACATTACCATAAGTGGTAATTAATTTCATCTTCTCAAGGAGCATGCTCTTCTCAGAAACTGATAAAAGAAATGCATCATCAACAATCACTGCTTCATAGCCTGTATCCTGATTAACATAACAGAAATCCTGATTAGCATAATCTTCAACCTCATAGCCTGTATCAGCGTATACTCTGCCTCCTGCCAATGCGATAATTAGAACTGCTACAAGAAAGGTCAGTAAAAATGTTATTTTCCTACGCATTATCATTACCTCCCTTATAATTATCAAACTGTGGCAGTCTTCTTGTTGCAAGCACATTGTAGTACTTAATAAGCTCAACAAGTGTAAACATCAGCGAAGCAAGCACAAATATAACTGCACCATAATAAAAAAGGTCAGATACCGGATTAATAAGCAGAATCAGTGTTGAAACAGCCAATGCTACAAGTGCGCCTACACTTCCCGGCACATTTTTTCCTCCTGATACTTCTTTATATGTCCTGCAATTACTAAGCGTAATAATAACGCCTATAGCAAAGCATGCCGCACTGACGAAAAAAGAAGAACCCACTGAAAATACTGCACTGAATAAAGAAAAAGCAAACATAAAATTAGGAATTCCAACCATGCATATTGCAAATATAACAACAACCTTCAACAATGGTGCCATTTTATTTTTTTCTTTCTTACTTACTCTGTTAATCCTTGCATTATTTCTGCCATCAGCCATCTGTTTTGCCAGATTATCATTATCTGTTCCGGCTTTATATCTGCGGCTGGAAAGCTTTGATTCTTCCCATGAGCCTCTGTCATCAAGCTTCTGGTCCCGTCTCTTAATTTTCCCCAATTCAGACACATACAATATAATTGTAATCAGTGCTATTACAGCTACAACATTAAGTGTTACCTTCGGTCTTAATGTGAAGAACATATTAAGTAATATGAATATCGGAACAGCCAGAAGTGCTGACCCAGCAAAATATCTGCCAACTGATACCGGTAAATCTGCCGATACTTTTCCAGTCTGACCATTGACCGTTGCATATGCAACTCTGTCCCTGTTCCTATACGACAGAAACCACACTGGATACAATGTCCTGTCAACAGACTCGATTACCGCATTACATTTTGATTTAATAGTACTTTCTGTTTCATGAAGTGATACCCCTCCGAGCGGGATATTATTGGATACATAATCATATGTCTCTTCACCAGCCATATCAATTGCATCATTCATATAAACATCACACCCTACATCTGCCGTATCAGCATAAAATCCGCTAAGAAATGCCGGCGTAAATCCCGCCATATTCTTAACATCATACGGTGCAATCGCCTCACTTATATTATCATCAAATGAAGATGACGCATCAAACGATATTCCCTTATACTGACAGTCCATATCACCGTTAATATTAAAGTGGTCCGTATAAATGTAATCTCCCCGTCTTTTGCTTTTCTCTCCTCTTAATACAACAGGACCTTTCTGTGATACATGATAAGCCCAATATGGCATATAGATTCCCCTGAAACCATCAATATATTTTTCATCTTTTAATTCCTTAGGTGCAAACCATGCACGCTTCATCATCTTCTTATATTGATTCTTACAATCCTGCTTGGTTTTGCTGAACGGAATAATATATCCCGGACGGAGTTCTTTGGAAATTCTGCTTTCCAGAACTGTAGATGCTCCACAGAAGCTGCAGAAATCAGCAATCGTATTATCTGTACTCATAATTTCACCGCCACACTGCGGACACTTGAATACTGTAACATCATACTCCTTACTTTCTTCAGCCGAATTCCCTTCTCCAAGCTTATATGGATTATAATGTGTATTACAATGCTCACATAACATCGACTGTGACGATATATCAAAAATTAACCGTCCGCCACAATTAGGACACTGATACATTAATTCTCTCCCCTCATATGTAATAACTTAATTGAAAGTTATGCTAATTGTAGCACCCATTATTACTCTTTTCAAACCCACATTTAGTATGAAAACGCACAAAAAAAGCAGGTCCTGCGACCTGCCTGCATACATTATATTTTATATTGCTCTTTCAAAACTGCACATTAAAATTCTTTCATCCGATTACTCTTAAGAATAACTCTCTTTGTTCTATCCAAACCGTCTTAACCTTTTCTTTTGGTTAAGCCCTCGACCTATTAGTACAGATCAGCTCCATATGTCACCACACTTCCACCTTCTGCCTATCTACCTCGTCGTCTTCAAGGGGTCTTACTAACTTACGTTATGGGATATCTCATCTTGAGGGGGGCTTCACGCTTAGATGCCTTCAGCGTTTATCCCGTCCCGACTTGGCTACCCGGCTATGCATTTGGCAATGCAACCGGTGCACCAGAGGTCAGTCCATCCCGGTCCTCTCGTACTAAGGACAGCTCCTCTCAGATATCCTACGCCCACGCCGGATAGGGACCGAACTGTCTCACGACGTTCTGAACCCAGCTCGCGTACCGC